>OHCZ01000698.1_pt1 | contig 17024 bp, 19 predicted proteins | sample 1566891 | NCBI WGS metagenome assembly OHCZ01 (sample SAMEA3879510, study PRJEB24766) | human gut metagenome | biome: human-associated habitat; feature: feces | place: USA | collected 1985/1987
CTATATTGTCAAAACCGAGCTTGTCATTTGTATCTACTATAAAATGAACCTTGGCCAGCTTTTTCAGTCTGTTCAAAGTGTAGGGCTCGTTTTGAAGCTGAATTTGTGCAGAACGATCTTGAGGTGAAACCTGAAGATTATTGGGAGGAACCGTATAAGTTGAAGAAAGTTGCGCTGCTGCCGGAACGGATAATACTATCACCGCAAATAAAGCAAGCAGACTATGACTAATAATTCTCATAGCACACCTCATAGACATATTAAAACCAAAACCATTTTTAGAATAACATACTATTGGTGAAAATTCAATAAATAAAAATATATGGCAGAGGGAACAGTGACTGCAAATGAAACGGCTTTTCGTTAAAATTCATCGGGTTAAATAAAAAGTTTTATTCAGTGCACAAAAAATGCCCGGCGTTTGCCGCCGGACATTGTCATAAAGTAAAAATCCTTAAACGGAATTATTCGGAAAGAACTTTTTCCGTCTTGTTTATCTCGCCGTCCTGAGAAACAGGGCTGCCTTCGTCTGACGGAGAAGCCGGTTCTGTATCGGCAGGCTGCGGCTGAGCGTCTTCCTGCACTTCCTGTGAAGAAACGGAATTGCTTTCTTCTTCCCGGGGAGGCTGTTTTCCCTCGTCTTCGTAAACTTTTTTGTTAAACTCGTCAAAAAAGTGATGCTTAACCGTATCGCCGATTTTGATACCGTGTTTTTTGACATCTCCGGCATTCAGTTCAATAACGGCCAATGCCGGTTCCGGCGCGATAATCAGCTCTTCGGACATCGGCGTTGCATTTTCTTCAATAAAGAAAATTCTGCCGTTTGAGTTGACAAACAGCATATCCAATGGAATTTTGGTGTCTTTCATCCACATGGCTACCTGGTTTTCAACGTCGGCCAGGTTAAAAATCATACCGCTGTCGGCAGCCAGACTGTCACGGTTCATCAGGCCTTTTTCAAGTTCTTCAGGGGTTTGTGCCTCTTCGACATTGTAACGGACGTCGCCGTTTTCGGTGGAGATAGTCAGATTGCCGCTGTTTTCTTTCGGCGAGCAGCCGGCAACAACGATTAACGCCAGAAAAAGTTTAAGAAATTTGCTCATAGTCATCTCCTTTAGGATTGTATGTCGATTTTACGAGGCTGCCATTTGGAAACCACGACCGGTCCGTTCTGTGACAGCATAACTTTTTTTCTGTTATTTGAAAAGGCATTGTTTTTCTGGGCGGCTTTGCTGCTCTTGATAAAACTGTCCACAACTGCTTTGAGGTCAATAACGTTAATTGTTCCGGCAATGCAGTTTTCCTTGAAAGCCGAATTGCTTTTAATCAGCTTTTCCAGGCTGATCAGCGATGTTTTTCCGTATTTGTTCCAGATGCTTTCCAGAAAAGAGTCTATCTTGGCCGGAAACTTGACCGGCGGCATAAACGGACGCCCCATGGCAAACATACGCTTCAGGTTGGGTTCGAAAAAACCGTCTTTGTTGCAGACAAACAGGCTGGGAACCAGAATCTGCATGTTGTAAGCCATGGCAAAATGGATTTGGGCCAGAAACAAGAGATGCTGCATTTTTTCGGTCTCCAGATAAATGCCGTCTTTTTCGGCCCGGTTAAAAAACCAGTAGGCAATATCAATTGCGGTGTCGGTTGCCGGAATTGTCATTTCCTGTCCTTTCAAAATATTCAGAGCTGATTATAAATCATTTATTTGATAAACACAAATATTTTAAATCTTACGCGCTGTTATTTTTTTCTGTTTGTATTTATTTTTATTCTTGTTTTAATAATGTTATTACGCTATCAATAAAGCAGCGATATGTCCGAATTCATGAAGATACGGCATTAATTTTGTGATGATTAGAGTAGGGTTCAGTCAATGTTTTTGCTCAAAGATGTTAAAGTTTCAGCCGCGTTGTGCGGAACTTTGTTTGTGTTGGCTGCTTGCAGCAGCGCTTCTTTCCCTGAAATCACCGAGGAGGATTCTTCGGCTATAAGCTCGGAAGAAAGCGGAAAAATCCTCAAGGAAGGAAAGAGCCTGGTCGGAGACGATAAAAATATTGCCTATGACGATGAAAACAGCGTTGACCCCGTCACGCCGGCCAAAACCAAGCCGGTAATCGTGGCCGATTCTGAAAATTTGGATGAAGAGGAAACGCTTGTGGATGAAGACGATGAGGATGTTGACTTCTTCGGCGTGCCTTTTGATGAAGATCCGAATGCCAAACCTGCTCCGAAAGCCTCAAAGACGGCAGCGGCCAAACCTGTTGAAAAGCCCGCTTCTCAAGCGGCCGCTCCGGTGCCTGCGCAGCCGGTTGTCCCCAGCGTGACTTATTTGGCTGATACGTTTTATTTTGACAACGGCAGCTCGGCTCTGCCTTCCGGTTCAAACGGAAAGATCCGCGCCATTGTCCGCGAGGCCAAGAAGAACAATGCTTTTGTCCGCGTGATGGGGTTTGCCTCCAGCCGCACCCGCAACACGGACATGGCCAGTCATAAAATGGCCAATTTCAAGGTTTCGTTAGCCCGTGCCGAAGCTGTGGCTGCCGCTTTGCGCCGCGCCGGTATGCCGGCAAACAAAATTTTGGTTGAGGCAATGTCTGACAACCGTCCCGCTTATCTGGAGGTTATGCCGGAAGGTGAACGCCTGAACCGCCGGACGGAAGTTTACATCAGTTACTAATATTTCGGTCAGGGAGCAAAGGTGAGTTTTAGTTTTGAAAATGTGAAGTCTCTGGGAGGTAATCTCTGGAAAACCGCTCCTGTTGATGAACGCAAGGCTGAACTCATCTCCCAAAGCTGCAATCTGCCGCTGCTGGTAGCGGAAATTTTGGCATCCCGCGGCATTGCCCCGCAGGATGTCTCTAATTTTATAGAACCCAAACTGCAAAATCTGCTGCCGGATCCTTCGGTCATGAAAGATATGTCCAAAGCGGCGGCTAAAATAGCCGAAGCCGTTATTTCCGGCCGCAAAATCGCCATAATCGGCGACTATGACGTGGACGGAGCAACTTCTTCGTCGGTTCTGCGCCTGTTTTTGGAAAGTGTCGGCTGCGAGCCGCTGGTGCATATACCCGAACGTGAAGAAGGTTACGGTCCGAGCACGGCCGCTTTTGATGAATTTGCCGCACAGGGGGCCGATTTTGTTATTACCGTTGACTGCGGCACAACCGCTTTTAATATTTTTGATTATGCCAAAGAAAAAGGCTTTGAGGTTATCGTGCTAGACCATCATGAAGCGGAAACCCGCCTGCCTGATGTCTATGCCGTGGTTAACCCCAAACGACTGGACGAGAGTGACGAATATCCTTATTTGAAATATATGGCCGCCGTAGGCGTCGTTTTTGTGGCGATTGTGGCGGTTAACCGCGAACTGCGCGAGCGCGGATTCTATCAGACGCATCCTGAGCCGAGTTTAATCCAATGGCTCGATTTGGTGGCGTTGGGAACCGTCTGCGACGTGGTGCCGCTGCTCGGGTTGAACCGTGCCTTTGTCCGCCAGGGGCTTAAAATTATGGCCCAGCGGCGCAATGTCGGCCTGCGGGCATTGATTGACAAGGCCGCAATTAACGAGGCGCCCGGCGCATTCCATTTGGGATTTGTGCTCGGACCGCGCATTAATGCCTGCGGCCGGGTCGGCGAAGCGGCTTTGGGAAACCGCCTGCTTTGCATCAAAGATGATTTTCAAGCTTCGATACTGGCTGACAAGCTCAACGAATTCAATGCCCAGCGTAAAGAAATAGAAGGATATGTCCTGGAAAAAGCCATCGAAATGCTGGAGGGAACCCCGCAGGAGTATCCGATAGCCTTTGTTGCCGGAAACGATTGGCACCAGGGGGTTATCGGTATCGTGGCCGGAAAGCTGAAAGAACGCTACAATTTGCCGGCTTTCGTCATGTCTGTTGAGAGCGATGAAGTTAAAGGTTCGGCGCGCTCCGTTCCCGGTGTCGATTTGGGCGCCCTGATTATTGCCGCCAAAGAAAAAGGCGTCATTACCAAAGGCGGCGGCCACACAATGGCTGCCGGATTTTCGCTGGAAGAAGATAAAATTGAAGAATTTCGCCAATTTGTCGGTGAATATGTCCGTGCACAAATCGGCCATGAAGCCATAACGCCGGTGATTGAAGTTGACGGCGTGTTGGATTTGGCCGGTGCCGATCAGAGCCTGATGGATAAGCTTGAACTGTTGGAACCTTACGGAGCGGGCAACAGTGAGCCCAAACTGGTTTTGCAGCGGGTTCGGGTGAGCAAGGCGCGGATTGTCGGCAGCGGTCATGTCAGCTGCTTTTTAGGCTCGGCAAACGGCGGAAGTATGAAAGCCATGGCTTTCCGCGTGGCCGATACCGCCATTGGCCCGGCATTGCTGAACAGCAACGGAGCCGTTTTCAACGTTGTCGGCGTCCTGCGCCGGGATAACTGGCAGGGACGCAATTCTCTGCAGTTTATTATAGATGATGTGATGAGGGTCGAATGAAAAGAGAAGATATCACCAAAAGGGCAATAAATATCAGGCGCATCCGCCTGGAGCGGGAAAAAGCGATATTCATGAAGCTCGGCTCAAAAATCAAAGCTTATTTTTTTACCGGTATTCTGGTTACTGCGCCGGTCTCCATGACCTTTTATCTCGCCTATAAACTTATCTCTTGGATTGACGTCAGCGTTAACCGCCTGATTCCGCCGGAATTTCGCCCCGACAACTATTTGCCGTACAGTATTCCGGGGCTCGGTTTGGTTCTGCTTATTGTCGCCCTGATACTGATAGGAATGTTTGCCGCCGGTTTCCTGGGAAAATTCTTTTTGAGCCTCGGCGAATGGATTGTTTATAAAATGCCGCTGATATCCAGCGTCTATTCGCTGCTAAAACAGGTTTTCCAGACTTTCCTTTCCAACAAAAACAATGCTTTCAGCAAAGTTGTTCTGCTTGAATATCCCCGTAAGGGAATTTGGATTTTAGGTTTCGTCAGTTCGGAAACTCAGGGCGAAGTAAAAGACAAACTTGGACGGGAAATGCTGAATATCTTTATTCCCACCACGCCGAACCCGACTTCAGGCTTTTTGATTTTTGTGCCTAAAGAAGATACCGTCAGCCTGGACATGTCGGTGGAAGAGGGTATCAAGTTCGTTATATCGGGCGGTTTGGTCTCTCCGGAAATGGCCGGAAAGAAACGCCGGAAAATAAAATAAGCTTTTGAAAGAAAAATTTCGGTTACGTCCGGAGTTTCTTGCTAAAAATTAAAGCCCCGAACCTCGGGGCTTTCTGTTATCTGTTGGGATCGGTATTGGTGGGGAAGGGCATATATTGTCCCACGCCGCCGAAATATTTGCGGAAGAAACCCGGATTGTGTCCCAGAGTTTCGGTTTTGTTGGTGCTGACTTTGATTTCTTTGCCGTCTTTCTTTGTCAGCCGCTCGATTTCGGAAACTTTGCCCTGATCGTTGAACTGAATGGTCAGCACGTCGCGGTCAACTTCTTTCGGCGCAAAAAAAGCCACTCTTTTAATGTCCGAAGACATATAAATCCACTGATTGCGGTCTAAAGATACCACGCTGGAGGGACTGCCGAGAATATTCAGAATTTCCGATTTGCTTTGTCCGACCCTGATTTGGGCGATTCTTTCATTGGACGGCATATTTCCGTTGTGGGTAATGAAAAGGTCGCTGCTGCAGGCAGAAGAAAACGTCATCAGAAACGCGCTTAACAAAACGACTTTGTTTATTGACATCTTTTAATCCTTAACGTTATATCTTATCTAAATTATGTTGCTAATCTTATAGCATAAGGAAAATATTAATGCAAAAAAATTTTTCGTATCCGTTAATAGTTGAAGACATTGCCGCAGCCGAAAAAAAATATCGTTTGACGGCCGATGCCGCGGATTTAAAGGAACTGGCGGAAATTTTACAAATCCCGTCGGTAAAATCTTTCAGCGCCGAAATCTATACCAAAATGAACAAAAAAGAACATTTGCTCCGGGTATGGGGGCGGGTTAAGGCTGAACTGGAGCTGCAAAGCGTTGTCAGTCTGGAATATTTCTGCAAAAGCTACGAACCGGAGTTTGAATTGCTGTATGATACCAAAGCCACGCCGAAAAGCCGGAAAGAAGAGGAAATCAGCTTTGAGGACGATCTGCCGGATATTGTTATTGACGGGCAGATAGACCTCGGACAGATTGCAATTGAGCAGATAGCTTTGGCAATGGAAGACTACCCGCGCAAAGAAGGAGAGGTTTTCAGCTGGAAAAGTGAGTTTGATCCGCAGGATGACGAGCGTCGGAATCCTTTTAAAATTTTGGAAAAACTCAAAAAATAAAAATTATGCTTGCCAAAACGCAAATTTTTAGCTAAAAGGGCACTAAAGCTTTCCGAATGTCATTTTAACGGTTGATTTTAAAATCGAACTGGTTTAATAATGACGTCTGGAAAATTGGTTTTAATCGTGAATAATAATTAGAGTATAAGAAAATGGCTACACCAAAAAAGAAAACATCAACCTCCCGCCGCAATATGCGCCGTTCGCACGATGCATTGGCTGCTAATTCTTACCAGGAATGCCCGAACTGCGGTGAGTTGAAAAGACCTCACAATGTATGCCCGTCCTGCGGTCAATACAACAAACGTGAAGTTGTTGCTCAAGAAACAGCTTCCAAGGAATAGTCTACTAACCTGGCTTGCTCTCTTATACCGCGTGCCGCTGATGTTTTAAGGTGGCAGACGGATGACGGAAGTAAGCCATTATATTATATGGAGCAGGTTCTTGTCTGATAATCTGGTCATATCAATAGACGCCATGGGGGGAGACAATTCCCCCAGAGTCGTCATTGAGGGGCTTGCTATTGCCGCTAAAAAAAATCCCGACGTCCGCTTTCTGCTGTTCGGTGATGAAGGCAAAGTGCTTCCTATCCTTAATGCTTATCCCAATCTCAAAAAGGTTTGCGAAATGCGCCACGCAACTGAAGTCGTGCGCAATGAGGACAAACCCTCTCAGGTTATCCGCAACCGCAACACCAGCATGTATATGGCAATTGATGCCGTCCGCAAAGGCGAGGCGAAAGCCGTTGTCTCGGCCGGCAATACTGGTGCTCTGATGGCTATCTCCAAACTGACGCTGAAAACCATTCAGCGCATTCATCGTCCGGCCATTGTCAGCATAATGCCCCATCAGTGCGGCAAATATGTTATGCTTGACCTCGGCGCCAATACCGAATGCGATGCCGTTAATCTGGCCGAATTTGCCCTTATGGGCAATATTGTCGCCAAGCATGCGCTGGGGATTGAAAAACCCCGCGTCGCTTTGCTGAATATCGGTGCGGAAGAAATGAAAGGCAAGGAAGAAATTCACCAAGCCGCAAAAATTATCCGCAATTCCCAGCTTGATATCAATTTCATCGGCTATATCGAACCGCATGAAATTCCGAACGGCAAGGCCGACGTGATTATTTCCGACGGTTTCACCGGCAACATTGCCCTGAAATCGATTGAGGGAACTGCCCGTCTGGTTCTGCGCCTGCTGAAAAATTCGGTTAAAAAGTCTCTTTTGGCCAAGTTGGGGTTGCCGTTTATGCTCGGTGTCGCCCTGAGCCTGAAAAAAACGATGGATCCGCGCCTGTATAACGGGGCAATGTTTGTCGGCTTAAACGGGCTTTCGGTCAAAAGCCACGGCGGAACCGATGCGCTGGGCTATTCCGTAGCCGTTGACAATGCACTGAAACTGGTTCGCCAGAACTTTGTCAACACCATCCGCGATGAACTTGAAAATGTTGATTTAGACTTATTATCTCAGGAAATTCTTTATGACTCTTATTAGATCTGAACTTATCGGATTTGGCCACTATCTGCCGGCCAAAGTCCTGACCAATGATGATATGGCCAAAATGGTTGAGACGAATGACGAATGGATTAGCACCCGTACCGGCATTAAATCCCGCCATGTGGCTGCTGAAAATGAATTTACTTCAGATATTTCTTTAATTGCCGCGCGTAATGCTTTGAAATCAGCAAATATTAGTGCGGAAGATTTGGACTTGATTATTGTCGCGACCGTCACCACGGATGATACCACGCCGTCAACGGCCGCCAAAATTTCCGGTAAGCTCGGAACCAAACCTGGCTGCATTGCCACCGATATTTCTGCCGCCTGCTCGGGATTTGTTTATGCCATGACCATGGCCGATAATATGATTCGCCTGGGGCAGATTAAAACTGCAATGGTTATCGGGGCCGAAACCTTGTCTAAAATTACCGACTGGACCGATCGCAACACCTGTGTTCTGTTCGGTGACGGAGCCGGAGCCGTGATTCTGCGTGCCGGTGAAGGCGAAGGAACTGCGGCTGACCGCGGTGTTCTGGCAACCAAGCTGTATGCTGACGGCAGCCATTATGAGCATTTGAAAACAACCGGCGGTGTCAGCACCACCCAAAAAGCCGGATTTATCACTATGGACGGCAAGGAAGTCTTCAAGTTTGCTGTTAACGCATTGACGCAAGCTGCTGAAAATGTTATGGAAACAGCCGGTGTAACTTCGCAGGATATTGACTGGCTGCTGCCGCATCAGGCCAATGCCCGCATCATTGAAAATGTTGGCAAAAAGCTGAATCTGCCTGATGAAAAAGTTATCGTGACCATTGACCACACGGCAAATACCTCCGCGGCAACTATCCCGGTTGCCTTGTCGGAAGAATATGCTGCCGGCCGCATCAAAAAAGGCGATTTGGTTGTCCTCACCGCGATGGGGGCAGGTTTCACCTGGGGCGGCGCATTGGTTCGCATCTGACATTTATCTGTTCAATACTCAAATTAGACACTTGTCTTTCGGTGAATTATGATATAATTCATCCTCATAAATATAAAAATGTAATAATGAAACTAAGGAAGCTATAGAAATGAAAACAATCACTCGAGCTGACGTTGCTGAGGCTATTTATGAAGAAATCGGCTTGTCTCGCAAAGATTCCAATGATATTTTGGATATGATTCTTGATGAAATGACCAACGAACTGGTTAAAGGTAATGATGTGAAACTGTCTTCTTTCGGAACTTTCGCCCTGCGTAACAAAAAAGCCCGTGCCGGCCGCAATCCGAAGACCGGCGTCGAGGCCGTCATTTCACCGCGCCGGGTTATTTCCTTCAAGCCTTCCCAGACGATGAGAAAAATAATTAACGCATAAAATTCAAAGGAATAGAAATGGTTGTTAACAAATCTAAAGCGGCGTTCCGCACCATCGCCGAAGTTGCTGAAGAGTTAGGCGTAGCAACCCATGTCTTGCGTTTTTGGGAAACTAAATTTCCTCAGATAAAACCGATGAAACGCAGCGGCGGACGCCGTTATTATCGTCCCGACGACGTTGAATTGGTCAGGCGTATCCGTGATTTTCTTTATGAAAAACGCTATACGATTGAAGGGGTACAGAAACTTTTTAAGGAAAAGGGTGTCAAAGCCATCCTCGGAGAAGAAATTCAGAAAGACTTTTTTGAAGAAACGGCAGATTCGGTTGAACTTAACGAAGAAAGCCGTAAGCTTATTTCTTACGTCCGGGGTGAGTTGAAAAGTATGTCTGAGGAGTTGGAGCGGACACTTTCCAAAGTCGGCTGACTTTTATACGGTTAAAAAAAAGAGCCCGGCATAAAGCGGGGCTCTTTTTTTTCAGATAAAATCTCAGATTTCAAACATCGGTTTCAGTTTGGCCAGAAACAACAGAACTTCCGGCAGGTTTTCTTGATCTTCCACCACAATCAGCCGGCGTGTTTCATCTTTGCGGGCTGTTTTCAAAGCTTCGGCAGACCAGCAGCGTTTGAGCAGGTCCTGCGGAAGCAGGTGTTTGTGCATATTAACGGCACATAGTGAGGAATTGACGGCGGAAATTACCGGAACAATCAGCTTGAGTTCGGCTTCCGACGGAATGCGGTAACCGTTCATCTTTGCCCAAACCCGGACTTCTTCTGCCGTCAGGTCTTTTTTCCAGCCGTTCATCGCATCAATGTTGATGTATTTGTTGGGCGTGAAATAAATACCCCATTCTTCGCCCCAGCGTGGTTCAGTTTGAAATTCTTTGTTCTTCAACTGATAATCACCGGGCCGCGGATAATTTCTCATCCCTTTTTGAAAAAGTTCAAACTCATGAGGGTTAACCCCGGCAAGATCCATTAAACCTTTGAATAACTCAGCGTAGTCGCTGTTTGTTTTTAACTGTTTCATCTTTTTGAAATTTTAAGGGTAAATAAATATAGAATAATCGCTTTATAAGCGCAGTTATAAACCTCTTTAGTTGAGAGTCAACAAAAATTTTATCTAATTATTTCAGAATCTTATTTCAGATAAGGAGCCCAGATTCTGATTTTGTCATCCAGCGAACAAGAGGCATTGGCCGGACTGGTTGAAGGCAGAATATAATACTCTGTCCGCAGCAGGAGAGGGGCATGATATTTTTTGAAAAATTTGAAGGCCGGCTGCCCGTTGAACAGCAGCCGCCTGACCGCCGGATGTTCCACCAGCAGGGTGTTGAAATCGTTCGGCTGTTCGTCGGTAATGGCGCTGTCAAGGCTTCCTTCCCGCAGGCAAAGCTGCAGGCTGTCCCACAGACCCAGCCGGTTGGCCAGCAGACAGGCTTTCTTTTCCTGAAAGTCGGCAAATTCCGCCCCTTGATGATATAATGCGGCAATAATCTTCCAAAATGCATTGCGGGGATGCGCATAATATTGCTGCGCTTCCAGCGATTTAACGCTCGGCATGGTCCCGACAATCAAAATCTCGGTTTCGGAATTAATAATCGGCGGAAAACTTCTGATCATTTTATCTCTTTCAGTGATAACGGCTCAAATAATTTTATAAACGATAACAACAAAATAAACCAGCCCCGGCAGTGTTTGTCCTCCGAAAAATGCATTCTTGCCGCTGTCGTTTTGCCGCAAGCGGGAAGAAAATGCAGGTTATTCCACCTTTGCAGCGATTTAAACCGTGAATATTGCTTTTTTGCCGAAGCTTGATTAAAATACAGAAAAACAATTCACTGCAAGACGGATTTTAATGAGAGGAAAGCAAAGATGCCATTCAGCATTTCAGCGTTTATCCGGGTAAACCGGGTTTATTTCATTTGGGCGGCTTTTATGGCGCTGCTCTATCTTTTTCGGGATATGTTCGGGCTGGTTTTCATCACTTTTATCATGTGTTTTATCGCTTCCAGCATAACTCATAATCTTCGCCGCAAATATCATTGGAGCCGCCGCAGCATCGTTATCGGCATTTATATTTTGTTTTTGGTCGGCGTGGCCGCGTTTCTGACCCTTATCCCGACGCGGATTCTCTCTGAAACCATTAATTTCACCGAACAGCTTCCCAACAGTATGAATACTTTAAAATCATGGGTAAATACGCATACGGAAAACAATGAGATGATTGCGCCGCTGATTGCCCAGATTAAAAATGTTCTGCTGCCGGAAACCGCCGTCGTCAGCGCGTGGAATATTGTCCGCGGCGTTTTGGAAAAAGGCCTCCATTACTTCGGCTGGTTCTTTTTGGCTATGCTGTTCAGCTTTTTAATTATGTTTGACCTGCCGCATCTTTCCAAAGGCGTGCGCCACCTGCGTTTTACCCGGTTGTCCGAAGCCTATCACGAAACGGCCGACAGTATTATCCTTTTTGCCAAAGTCGTCGGAGAAAACTTCCGTGCCCAGCTTATTATCTCGGCGATAAACACCGTTCTGACGGCAATTTGTCTGCATATACTTGGAATTAACGCCGTTGCATTGCTCTGCACGCTGGTGTTTATCTGCGGGCTGATACCGGTTCTGGGCATGCTCATTTCCTCCGTTCCCATTGTTTTGATGGCAATTAACGGCGGCGGTATGGAATTGGGGCTGTGGGCTATTGTTATGATTATCGCCATCCATATGATTGAAACTTATATTCTCAATCCGCGGATTGTTTCTTCGGTTATGCATATCAATCCGGTTATGACTCTTATTATTCTCTATATCGCGCACAGCGTTATCGGAATGTGGGGTATGTTGCTCGGGGTTCCCATTGCCGTTTATGTTTATCGCAAAATAAGCAAACCGGTGCGAAACTGACGGCGTACATAAAGTAAAATCCCTTTCTGTCTAACAGAAAGGGATTTGTTTTTAGCAGATTTAGGATTATTCGGTCTTGGCGGCCGTTTTTAATCCTAATTTTTCCAAAAGGGCTTTGCCTTCGTCTGTTGCGGCGAGGGAAGCGAGCATCCCGGCAAGATTAAAACCGCCTTTGGGCGAAAGAGCTCCGGCTGCACTGCTTATGCCGCCGGTAACATCTCCGGCTCCGGCAATAATCTTAATGTCGGCGCCCTTGATATTGTCAGCCTGTGCCAAACCGACTTTCTCGTTGGCTTCAATCTGGCGAACCTGAATCAGATAATGCTGATATCCGTCATTGTTTCCGATTTCGCTGGCCAGCTTAAGCTGCGCTTCAACCGATGCAAGCTGCATTTGCTTTTCGGCATTGGCTTTGGCGTCACCTTCAAGTTTGATTCCTTCCGCCGATTTGCTGGCGGTAATCAAAGAACCTTCGGCTTTTTTGGTCGTCAGGATAAGTTCGGCATCGGCATCCCGTTCGGCTTTGGCCTTTGCGGCTTCCGCATTAATTTCGGTTTCCCGCTTTTTGGCCTCGGCATTGATAACGGTTTTTTCCTTGTCAATTTCAGCCTGTTTGACGGTTTCAACTTTCTTGACTTCCATTTCTTTTTCTTTGGTCAGCTTTGCCTGTTCTTTAACGGCCTGGGTTGCCTTTTCATCGGCAATGCCGACTTCCTGGGCAACTTGGGCTTTTCTCAGGCCGACTTGCTGGTTGGCTTCCTGTTCTTTCAAGTCAATCTGGCGTTGAGCCTCAATTTCGGCTTCTTTGGCTTCCTGATTGTTCTTGGCCACGGCAACGCGCGATTCCTTTTCAATTTCGGATTTCTTTTTCTTCATGATATTGGAAATCACCTGCTCGCCTTTGGCATCGCGGACGTCCATCAATTCAATGTTCTTGACGGTCTCAACCCCCCAAGACTTCAGTTCTTCCTTAACCTCATCGGTAAACTGCTGACCGTATTTGGAGCGTTCACCCATAATTTCGTTCAGAAAGTCTTTTGCCAAAATGGAACGAACCGCACCCTGGACAATACTGAGAAGCTGTCTTTTCAACTCATCTGTCCGGCTGATGCGCGAGGCGGCAACCTCATAATCCGAAATACGGAAAAAAGATTGAATATCAACGACAAACGGAACCCTTTCTTTGTCAAAAGCTTCGTAGTCGTTAATGTCAATACCGAAGATTGACAGCGGCATTTGAGTTACCGTAACACCCAGGAACGGAATAGACATCGGAAATTCATAATAGCAGTTTCCGCAAAACTGTTTTTCCTGCACGGCATTGCCGCGTTCGGGGGTTCCGTAAACCATCGTGTTTTTTCCACGGCGCACGATATGAACCTCATTGGTCGGAACTACGCGGCGGAGAGAGAAAATCCACTTAACAAAGAAAATCACGATTAGGACGACAACCACGCCCACACCTGCTGCAACATAAGTCATTACATTCATAATTTTTTGAATTTTAAGTTATTAAATAAAGTTAATTAAAGAAAAATCACGAAAAAATGACCTGCTTTTAATAATGCATGGCCATAATAATATATATTATGGCGCATTAATTATCATATATTTTTTTATAACGCAAGATATTTTGTCAAAAAAAGATATATATTTCAGAAAAACAATCTGAAAATAAAAGAAAACAAAACATAAAATGATATATATTTTGTCTATATTGGGAGAGTCCGCTGTTGTCAGCGTCCGGTCAAGCTCATCATTTTATGAAACAGGCGGAGTCTGGAAGGTTCGCCGGCGGAGAGCTTGGCGGCAACTTGCAGAGCCTCGGCGGAATCAAGCCGGAGGTGGTGCAGGGTCTTTTGTAAAACGGCGCCTTTGTCTTCATAATGCACGCCAGACAAAATAACCTGTCCGTTGCCGTATGTTTGGCGGATAATGGCCGGAAGCTTTTTCTCCGTATCATAAACCGCCAAAATGTCGGGTTCGGCATTGGCCGCCAAATCAAAGTACGGACCGCCGTGATAATAAACCGTATGTTGTTCCTGATCCTGCCAGATCAGGTTGACGGCAGCGGTCGAGGCGGCGTCTTTGGCATAGGGGCGGATGCCGAACTCTTTATATAGGGTTCCGACAGCCCGGCCTTCAACCAAATTCAGCCCGCAGGAACTGATAATACGCAGTTCGGGAATATCTTCCTCAAAGACGGTTTCCCGGCAGGCATAATAGGCGCCGGCGCAAATGCCGTAATAAATGCCGCCGTCACGGACATATTCCCTGATTTTTTCATTGCCGAGAACCTCAAGTTTCCGCCGAAAAGGCGTTCCGGCACCGCCCGGCATAAAAAAGGCGAGAACCGATTCATTCAGACTGCCTTCTTTGATAATCCCGGCCGCATCGGTAAAATCAACAGTGCCGCCGCGCGGTTCAAAATATTCTTTCAGGCCGTATTCCAACGCATTAAGGTCGGAACATCCGTAATCACGGTAAATTAGAATTTTGTCACGCATTCGTTTCTCTGTCAGTTTAAGGGAGTTAATGGCCGATCCTGCTGGCGGAAAAGGACAATTGGCCGATATGGGAGAATATTTTGCCGCCAATCTAAAAAAGTCAGGATATTCAGACTGAAAATAGTATTTAGCCTGAAATCCTGACTTCCGTTTTGGTCGGCCACACTAGGGTATAATCAGAAAATTGATACCAGTAAAACCGACTTTTTTCTTCATGCATTCAATATAGCCATTTTTGTAGAAAAACACAAGCATTTTTTTCAATTATAATAAAAAATCCTACCACGTGGACGCGTTTTTACGACCACATCGGACACCCAAGGTGGGGATACTAGCCACGTGTTTTGTATTGTTATAATTCAAGGATATATACTGTCCACACTCCCCCTTATAAAATTTTTTTTATTTTTTTTGGGAAATTTTTCTGCTCGCCGGGAATTTACCTATCGAAAGGAGGTCAAAATGACCCAAGCAGAAAAGATAGTAAAGATTATAATGCCTGATTTGATAAGGTATTTGAAATTAAAAAAAAGTGGCGAATTAGCTCAGAAAAGACTGGATAAAACTTTATATCCAAGCATGTATTGTGACGACTACGATGAAGAATTTGAACAAGATGGAGGTTCAGAATGCAAGTATCAATGCAAATAGCTCTTTTAGAGCGGAAGTCACTGGTTGAGCTTCAGGCTTTATGGCAAAAGTATTTTGATGTAAAGCCATTCTCCCTAAACAAAGAGTTCTATGTATCACGCATTGCGTATAAGATACAAGAACTCGCTTATGGAGGACTATCGGCCAGCCAACAAAAACTAATAGCCAACATGTACATTCCTCCGGAAAACAGAAACAACTTACCGCCAACCGGTACAAGGATTGTCCGCGAGTATCTTGGTGTAGAACACATTGTCACAGTTCTACGCGATGGTTTTGAATACAATGGAATGAAGTATACCACGCTATCAGCAGTAGCAAAAAAAATTACCGGAAGAAAGATATCCGGACGGTATTTTTTTGCATTAGATAAATAAAAGGATCAACCATGGAAGAACAAAAACAAATAAGATGCGCAATTTACACACGTAAATCGACTGATGAAGGTCTTGAAAAAGAATTCAATACGCTTGAGGCCCAGCGTGAAGCTGGCGAAAACTTTGTAATGAGCATGAAGCACCAAGGTTGGGTAATCCTCCCTGAGCGTTATGATGACGGTGGTTTTAGCGGTGGTAATTTAAAAAGGCCTGCGTTGAAAAGATTAATGGCTGACGTAGAAAAAGGCATAGTGGACATGATCGTAGTCTATAAGATAGATCGATTAACACGTTCACTTCTTGATTTCGCACAATTAGTTCAAACTTTTGAAAAGAATAATTGTTCATTCGTATCTGTGACACAGCACTTTAATACTTGCGATTCCATGGGCAAGTTAACATTAAATATTCTGCTGTCATTTGCACAATTTGAGCGTGAGCTTGGTGCGGAACGTGTCCGCGATAAAATTGCGGCCAGTAAGAAAAAAGGCATGTGGACTGGTGGGGCTATCCCACTTGGATATGACGTTAATAATAAAAAGTTGGTAATAAACCCGGCTGAGGCTGAAACAATACGATTCATTTTTGAGGACTATAAGAGAACAAGATCTCAAATAAGAACGGTGGAAGATCTGAACGAAAAAGGCTTCAAGCCGAAAACATGGAAAACAAAAACAGGAAAAATTGTTGGCTGTGAGATGTTTATGCTCTTATATGTTCGATGATGTTCATCACAACCTCAGCGTTAGCCGGAAATGAGCGCATTATGTCCTTTAATAAGGCCAAAAATGACCTGAAAAACCTGGTATATTATGACCATCATCAGACATTTTACTGTCATGTTCCTTTTGATGTTCATAATAGGACCATATTACCGTCAGATTTTTACATAGCGAAACATAAAAAACGCGCTGGCCGCATGGAATGGGAACATATAGTTCCGGCCGAGAACTTTGGTCGCGCTTTCCGAGAATGGCGTGTGGGAGACCCGGCATGTGTTAACAAAAAAGGCCAACCATTCAAAGGCCGCCGCTGTGCAAACAAAACAAACAGCCAATTTCGTATGATGCAGGCTGACATGTATAATCTTTATCCGTCCGTTGGCGCGGTTAATGCTATTCGGTCAAATTATAACTTCGCCGAGCTACCGGAAGATGTTGATTTTATCATTGATGCTTGTAACTTTAAGGTGCTGGGCCACAAGGTTGAGCCGGCGGACATGTGCAAAGGCGAAATTGCCAGGACATCCTTTTTTATCTGGGCCGTTTCGATGGTGGCACAGTATTTCGGCGCATCATGATAAGCCCTGGAAAGGTATTCCCGGGGCGCATAGAGGGTGAAGGAGAGATAAGGTTCCAGCAACTGCGTCCCAGATTTCTTCAATGCCTGTTCCAATACAATCGGGGCCAATGAGCGGAAGTCCGCCGGCGTG
>OHCZ01000732.1_pt1 | contig 16363 bp, 16 predicted proteins | sample 1566891 | NCBI WGS metagenome assembly OHCZ01 (sample SAMEA3879510, study PRJEB24766) | human gut metagenome | biome: human-associated habitat; feature: feces | place: USA | collected 1985/1987
CCCGTCGGTCGATAACATGCTGAAAATCACATCGGACGGCAGAAAGCTGGGACTGGATCAGCGGCTGATGAATCCGCTCTTGCCGGATGACCCCAACAGCAAACTCAACGCCTGTGTGCGGAATGTGCTTCGGATTTATGAAGAAGGACAGTCGGATAAGCTGACCCAGCTGCTGTTCTGCGACCTCAGCACACCGAAGAACGATGGAACCTTCAATGTCTATGAGGATATCCGCGCTAAACTTATCCAGTCCGGTGTACCGGAGGAAGAAATCGCATTTATCCATGATGCTGATACCGAGGCGAAAAAGAAGGATTTGTTTGCCAAAGTCCGTACCGGGCAGGTTCGAGTGTTGTTAGGTTCGACACAGAAGATGGGCGCGGGCACAAACGTGCGTGCGACTTGTTGTCGTACAAACTCTAATGTGGGATAAAACCTGTATTAGAACTAAAATCGACGGCTGAATCTATTCAGCTAACTGATATTTCGAGGAGTGGAATGATGGGGTAACGCCCTGAAACGCTCCCCTTGATACTACGACGTGCAAAGGCGGTGTAAAACGCTGTATGTGCGAAGCTCGTTGAAGTCGGCAGAGAGACACCGAAACATTAAGTTGTCGAAAGCTGTCCAGAGGTGGATGGTGTGTCCTATATGCCGGAGGTCTATAAACTGCCTATGGTGAGGATAGCTGGTAAAACAGCAGACGAACAGCCGAGTGTACGAGTCTAAAGCGTGATATGGCAGAAATGTCATAACCGTAAATCTACGGGGTATGTGAGGTAAAGTAAAAATGGACGTTATGAAATACCTTACAGTGTTACAGGCACTGGCAAGCATACAGGCTTATAGGCTGCACCTAAGGGTGGCATGAACAGATAGGAATATCGGAACAAGGGAAGGTCAGAACACGGAGTGTTTACACGCAATGAAGTGTTAGCAGGGAAAGCGATTGACATTAGTATAACCTGCTTTTATCTGACTGAAAGTGGAGCCACAGTACCAATGAAGCGGTGATAATAAGCCGTGGAGGGATAGGCTCCAGTCAATCAGTAAGAATCGAAATTTAATTCGTAATGAATCAAAGGTTCGAGTAAGACTAAGAAAGGCGGACAGCCGACTTTGGCAGTGCCGAAGAAAGTGCTGAAACGTCAGACTCTAAGAAACATTGAGTATTATGGATTGCAGGAGATATTTGACGAACTATACCAGAAAAGTTTAGAAAACAGAAAATTTAAAAACCTGATGGAATTGATTTTGATGGAAGAAAATATCAAACTCGCCTATCGAAACATGAAAAAGAATGATGGAAGTACCACGCCGGGGGTTGACGGAAAAACGATAGAGCATTTAGCAAAAATGACTGAAAAAGAGGTCATCGAACTTGTCCGTAACAAACTGGAATGGTACACGCCGAAAGCCATCAGACGAGTGGAGATTGACAAAGGTAATGGAAAGAAAAGACCACTTGGGATTGCTTCGATTGAAGACAGGCTGATACAGCAATGTGTTCTGCAAGTGTTAGAGCCGATATGTGAAGCAAAATTTCACGATAGAAGCAATGGATTCCGCCCAAATAGAGGTGTGGAAAATGCACTTGCACAGGCAGAGAAACTTATACAGAGCAACAAACTGTATATCGTGGTGGATATTGACATTAAAGGATTTTTCGATAATGTCAGCCACGGAAAACTATTAAAACAGTTGTGGACGATAGGAATACAGGATAAAAAGCTCATTAGTATTATTTCAGCCATGTTAAAAGGAGAAATTGCAGAAATCGGTTTTCCAGAGAAAGGCACAGCTCAAGGGTCGATTATCTCACCATTGTTATCGAATGTGGTGTTGAATGAACTTGACTGGTGGATTGCCAGCCAGTGGGAATTTATGCCTACAAGACACGTCTATAAAGAAGCAATAAAGGCGAATGGAACTCAATCGAAATCAAAGAAGTACAGGGCTTTGCGGAACAGCACATTAAAAGAGTGCTTCATCGTAAGGTACGCTGATGATTTTAAAATCTTTTGCAGGAAACACAAAGATGCGGTTGTAATGTTTGAAGCCACAAAACAATGGCTCAAAACAAGGTTAGGACTGGATATTAGTCCAGAAAAATCAAAAATTGTCAATCTAAAACACAGTTATTCGGAATTTTTAGGATTTAGGATAAAAGTGCATAAGAAAGGCAAGGACACAAAATGTAAACCGCCAGTCGATAAGTATGTAGTAAAATCACATATCTCAGAAAAGGCTTTGAAGAAAATAAAAACCAACGCAAAAGAGAGAATCATAGCAATACAGAAAACGAATGGAAGCAGAGCCGGTGAGTATGCAATTCGGGATTATAATAGCTTTGTCATGGGAATACAGAATTATTACAGCATGGCAACGTGCGTAAATCCAGATATACAGACTTTAGCCTATGAAATCAAGACAAGCATAAAAATCAGATTAAATACAAGAGTGAAACGCAGAACTAACGAAGCATTAACACCATATCTTTCAGAAAGATATGGAAAAAGTAAAGAACTGCGATTTATAAACGGTGTGCCATTAGTCCCAATAGGATATGTGCAACATCGTGTTCCTCTCCACAAAAAGGCTGTAGTAAATAAATATACAGCTGAGGGAAGAAAAGAAATACACAAACAATTAGAAACTGTAGATATAGAGAGGGTGCATGAACTTATGAGAACCCCTATCAGTAATGAAACTGTAGAATTTAATGATAACTGCGTTTCGCTGTTTGTGGCACAAAGAGGAAAATGTGCAATTTGCAAGCTGCCTCTAACTTTGGAAAATATGCGGTGTGTCCGTAAAATACCAAAATCTTGTGGCGGTGATGATAAATATAATAATCTGATTATTGTGCATAAAAAGAGATGGAAAGGCTGATAAAAAGTCAGGACAGCAAAGAAATCAAGCGTATTCTAAACAAATACAAACTGGAAAGTAATCAAAGACGGAAAGTAAATACCATAAGAAAAAATGCAGGATTAGAGGAAATAGACGTAAAAGCACTTGATAAGGAACTGTAAGTTACGATGTTAAAAAGTAGAAGTTACTGATGATGGAACGCCGGATGAGGGGAAACTCTCACGTCCGGTGTGAAGTGGGGGAAAATCTGGAGATAACATCAAAGGATTACCTATCACTATAGGATAGGCTGGTGGCCGTGCATCATCTGGATGTGGGCTGGCGGCCTGCGGACATGACCCAGCGAAATGGTCGTATCATCCGTCAGGGAAACAGAAACAAAGAAGTGCAGGTTTATCAGTATGTGACGGAAGGAACCTTTGATGCCTACCTCTATCAGACACTGGAGAATAAGCAGAAGTTTATCAGTCAGATCATGACCAGCAAATCTCCGGTTCGTTCCTGTGATGATGTGGATGAGCAGGCACTTTCCTATGCGGAGATCAAGGCACTTTGTGCAGGAGACCCGCAGATCAAGGAAAAAATGGACTTGGATGTAGATGTTGCAAGGCTGAAAGTATTGAAGGCAGACCATCAGAGCCAGCAGTACCGATTGGAAGATAAGCTGATGAAATATTTCCCTGCGGAGATTGAGAAAACGCAAGGGTTCATCAAGGGCTTTCAGTCGGATATTCGGACGGTGGCGGCACATCCGCTGCCGGAAGAAGGGTTCTGCGGTATGGAGGTGAATGGCACACGATTTACTGAAAAGGCAGAGGCCGGTGAAGCAATCCTTGCGGTCTGTAAAGCCAATCAGAGTTTGGAGCCGGTGCCGCTTGGCAGCTATCGAGGCTTCAAGATGGAGCTGGCATTTGACAGCTTCCAGAAAGAGTATCAGGTGCTGCTGAAAAGCGAGATGACTCACCGGGTACCCATCGGCACCAGTGCTGCGGGCAATATCCAGCGTCTGGACAATGCTCTTGCCGGGATTCCAGCAAGGATGGAAAAGGCGGAACAGCAGCTGGACAATCTTAGGAGCCAGCAGGAAGCGGCGCAGGCCGAGCTTGGAAAGCCGTTCCCCCAAGAGGCAGAACTGGCAGAAAAGAGCGCAAGACTGGCAGAACTGGACGCACTGCTGAATATGGATGACCGTGGAAACGATGATGCTGATCGTGAGAGAACAACGGAAAAGCCGTCTGTCCTGGCAGAGTTGCGTGACCGTGCCGGTCGCATTCCGCCGGTGACACATCGGGATGATGAGGAGGTGGCACTATGAGTGTTCGGGAACACTGGATCAATGTCCGGGTAAACCCGGAAGAACTGGCGAGGATTCGTGAAAAGCAGAAGGAATTGGGTATTCGGAATACCGGTGCCTATATGAGAAAAATGGCGATGGACGGGTACTGCGTGAATCTTGATTTGTCAGATGTGGCACAGGTATCCACCCTTCTTCGCCGATGTAGCAACAACCTGAACCAGTACGCAAAACGCGCCAATGAATCCGGAAGCATCTATGCGGAGGATATCCGGGATTTGCAGAAGCGACTGAATGAACTCTGGGAGATGCAGAAGCTGATCCTGAAGAGGCTTTCGGCTATTCGCTGACGGCGCAAATGTGCGGGATTTCTACAGCACATGGCACAGATGAAACGGTCTGTGCCGTTACATATTATTTGGTCTACCTGTTGACATCGTGGTGTTTGGCAAGCGGGTGCGGTAAAATATAGATGAAAAGAAAAACAAAGGGGTGAAATCCATGAAGATCGTATGTTTTTTGTTGAAGCTGATGCTGAAAATTCTGTTGCTGCCGGTTGCGTTTCTGCTGCGATTTCTATGCTTTATCTGGAATCTGCTGATGCAGCTATCTCTGTGGGTGCTTTCGCCGGTCATGCTGTTTGTTCTTGGCTGCGGCATCTATTCGGTGGTACGGGCGAGCTGGACAGATGTGTTCCTGCTGACCCTGATCGAGATGGGACTGTTCGCAGCTGCGGTTGGTGCGGGCGGCATCATGGAACTGATGGAACGGCTGTGCGAGTGCATAGAGGATGTTTTGACAATTTGAGTTCAGGAGGGATTAGATGGATATTCAGTTTATGAAAGATTATTATGATTTACGGTACGAGGAAACAGATGGAGAGAATCATTTTGTGGATGAGGCAGCTTATCAGGAAAAACAGTCTGAGCATTCAAAGATGGAAGACCAACTGATGGAAATGGTGGGCGGCACCGAATCTAATGTATGGAAGCTATACGAAAGCATCATGTGTGTCTATTTCGATATGGAAGAGATCATCAAACAGGCCGTTTATTTGCAGGGGGCTTATGACCGGGAACGGATGCTAAAATGAGAATAGTGAATTGGTAAGAGCTGCCTTCGGGTAGCTCTTTTCAGATGGGGGAATAAGGAATGGCGGCTACAAGACTAATTGCGCTGCATATCAATAAAGGAAAGACGGTAGCGCAGTGTCTGGCTGACCGTACTGATTATTCTGAGAATGCAGCAAAGACGGAAGATGGAAAATACATCAGCGCGTATGCCTGTGATGCAAAGACCTGTGATGAAGAATTTTTGCTTTCCAAACGGCAGTATGAGCATATCACGGGAAGAACCCAGGCACATGATGTGATTGCATATCAGATTCGGCAGTCCTTTAAGCCCGGAGAAATCACGCCGGAGGAGGCGAACAAGGTTGGGTATGAGACGGCCATGCGATTCACCAAGGGAAAACACGCCTTTATCGTGGCTACCCATGTTGATCGCGCGCACATCCATAACCATATTATTTTCAATTCGACTACATTAGATTGCACCAGAAAATTTCGAGATTTTCGTCTGTCCGGTCTTGCGCTGGCAAGGCTCAGTGATATCATCTGCCTGGAACACCGGTTGTCGGTCATTATCCGGAAGCCCTATGGAGAGCGGCAGAAGAGATCGGAATATCCGGAGAAAAAATCGCAGCGGGATGAAATCTGTGAGGCCATTGATGTGGCATTGGAAAGAAAACCGAAAGACTTCCGGGAACTGATTGGTTTTTTGCAGGAAGCAGGGTGCGAGTATAAAGATGGAAAACAGCCTGCCCTGCGGGGGAAAGGCCATGCCAGATTTGCTCGTTTTCGCTCTCTTGGCAAAGGATATTCGGTTCAAGAACTCTGCGAAGTGATTGCCGGGAATGCGGTTCATAAAAGTAAATTTGCAGAGAAAACCCGCACAAGCGCACGGTCGGCACAGGTGCATCAAAAGGCAGAGCTGTCGTTCCTTATTGATGTCCGTGCCAAAATGCAGGCGGGCAAAGGCGGGGGGTATGCGCGCTGGGCGAAAGTCTTTAATCTGAAGCAAATGGCAAAAGCTATGATGTTCATGGAAGAGCATGGAATCAAGAGCTATGCAGAGCTGAAGGAAAAGGCAGATGGAATTTCTGAAAAATGTGATGCGCTGCTGGAATCTGTAAAGGAAGATGAGGCGCGGATGTCGGAAGTGTCGGTGCTGCGGAAGCATCTAATCAATTATGCCAAGACAAAAGATGTTTTTGCCGCGTATAAAGCATCCGGCTACAATCGAGAGTTCTATGAAGCCCATCGAGATATGCTGGTCTTACGCAGCGCAGCGAAAAAGGCATTTGATGCCTATAAGAAAGAGAACGGTTCTGACAAAAAGCTCCCGCGCATCAGCGAGCTGAACACAGAGTATTCAATGCTTCTGGAACGAAAGAAAAGCTCCTATGCAGAGTACCGCAAGACCAAAGCGGAAATGCAGGATTGGCTTGTGGCGCAGAAGATTGTGCAGGAAATCCTGAAAGAGGACGAACAGAAGAAAGAGCAGCTGCATGAGCAGGAAGTGCGGCAGGAAGAAGAAAATAGACAAAGCAGTCGATGATGGAATGTCCGGTGCAGTGTGGGTGTAATGCTCATGTTGCACCGGGCTTTTTTTCTTTGGCAGGAACTGCCGTTAAAGCATCCGGAATGGATGCGCAGCCCGATGCCGCAGGCAGCGTTCTAAGGGGATTGGGGAGTTTCCCCAACAAGCAGAAAATTGCTTTCGTGTCACGAAAGCCCTGCTTGCAGAAGAGTGGTTCCAGAGGAGTTGTTCTAAATTGACTTTATTCGCGATCAAGATTATAATATCATCAGAGAAATGACATAACAAAGGCTCACATTGAAAATGGGAGATAAAGACATGGAATATCTTTCGATTAGGCAAACAGCAGAAAAATGGGGATTGTCAAAGAGAAGAATACAAGTATTATGTTCTGAAAATCGTATTCCAGGTGCGATGAAGGTGGATTCTTCATGGGTGATTCCAGCAGATGCGGAAAAACCAGTAGATGCACGTATACGAAGCGGTAAGTATATAAAAAAAGGCATGGATTAGTCCAACTTATAGTATATGAATTTTGTTAGAATTTAACTGCAAGAATTAAAATGTATCCTCAAGTATAGGAGATGAAGACATGGGTTACCAGAGTGAAGCTGCTCTTGAGCAGCAGTTTATAGAACAGCTTAATAAGCAGGAGTACGCTAATGTTGTCATTCCTGATTATGACGCGCTGGTGGAGAACTTCAAAGTTCAGTTTGAAGCCTTCAATGCGCCAAAGTTGGATACGCCTATCACTGATAAAGAGTGGGAGCGTATCTTTAACCTAATGCTCGGAAAGTCAGTTTTCCAGAGCGCAAAAATCTTGAGGGATAAGTTTGTCCTTGAGCGTGAAGATGGCACAAAGGTATACTTGTCCTTCTTCGATCAAGATCACACAAAGAACATTTTCCAAGTCACTCATCAAACAACCGTGGTTGGAAAGTATGTCAATCGTTACGATGTTACGATTCTCGTAAACGGTTTGCCCCTGATTCAAGTAGAATTGAAGCGTCGTGGCATTGACATCCGCGAGGCAGTCAATCAGGTCATGCGTTATAAGAAGCACTCCTACAATGGGCTGTATCATTTCATTCAGCTCTTCATTGTCTCCAACGGTGTTGACACAAAGTATTTTGCCAATTCCGACAGAGACCTGATGTATAGCCTTGCTTTCTTCTGGACTGATTTCAATAACGTCCGCATCACCAATTTGAAGGACTTTTCGATTTCTTTCCTTGCGAGGGATCACATCATTAAGATGCTCACACGCTACACCATCCTAAATGATACCGATAAGATTTTGATGGTCATGCGTCCCTATCAGGTTTATGCCGTAGAAGCGCTGATCCGTCAGGCAACGCTTACAAACCGGAATGCGTATATCTGGCACACAACCGGCGCGGGTAAGACGTTGACATCCTTTAAGACGGCACAGATCCTCGCAGCAAATCCGAACATCAAGAAGGTGATTTTCCTTGTTGACCGAAAAGACTTGGATTCTCAGACAACCGAAGAGTTTAACAAGTTTGAGACCGGCTCCGTTGACGTGACGGATCGCACGGATGTCCTTGTCCGCCAGATGAAGGATAAGAACCGGCAGCTTATTGTTACCACGATGCAGAAGATGGCAAACGCCGTAAAGCGTCCTCAGTACGAGAAAGTAATGGATGCGTACAAAGACGAGAAGGTTGTCTTTATCATCGACGAGTGCCACCGTAGCCAGTTCGGAGATATGCACAAGGACATCGTGCGACATTTCCGAAAGGCACAGTTTTTCGGCTTCACAGGGACACCTCGTTTTGAAGTCAATGGCAAGACTGAGGGCAAAATCACGCAAACAACAGAAATGCTCTTTGGTGAGTGCCTTCACAATTATCTGATCAAGGATGCCATCTTTGATAATAATGTTCTGGGCTTCCACATTGAGTACATAAAAACAATGGAGGGTGACTTTGACTGGGATGACCCCACACTCGCTGACGCGATTGATATAGGTGAACTCTATATGTCCGATGAGCGAATGTCTCTGATTGCTAATCACATCATCCAGAACCACAAAGCGAAAACAAGAAATGGGCAGTATACGGCTATTTTTGCTGTGTCCTCTATTGATGCCCTTGTTAAGTATTACGACATTTTCAAAAAGATCAAGCATGACCTGAATATTAGCGGTATCTTCTCTTACGGACAGAATGAGGATGCCGAGGGCAAGGACGAGCATAGCCGTGATTCGTTGGAGCGTATCATTAAGGACTATAATGAGATGTACGGAACCAATTTCTCCACAGATACGTTCTCGGCTTATCACAAGGACATCTCTGACCGAGTAAAGGGAAAAAAAACAAAATCGCTTGATATTCTCATCGTCGTGAATATGTTCCTGACCGGATTTGACAGCAAGCAGCTCTCCGTCCTTTATGTGGATAAGGACTTGAAGTATCATGATCTGCTGCAAGCCTATTCCCGCACAAACCGTGTTGAGAAGGAAACAAAGCCCTTTGGCATTATCATTTGCTACCGCAACCTCAAAAAACGCACCGATGACGCGCTGACACTATTCTCTAAAAGTCAAGATACCTCCGGCATTGTTGTTCCGGGTTATCAATACTTCGTAGAAAAGTTCAACGAAATGGTAATGAAGCTCAAGGAAATTGCTCTGTTCCCTGAGTCCGTAGACACGATGCAGAACGAGGACGATCAAAAGAAGTTCGTCGTGACATTCCGGGAACTGACAAAGTACCTGCAATCGTTGCAGACCTTTATTGAGTTCAGTTTCGATCAGGATGCTCTTATCATGTCCGAGCAAGAATACCAGGACTACAAGAGCAAATACCTCATGCTCTACTCAAGACAAAAAACAGATCGCGAGGTTGTTTCCGTCCTGAATGATGTTGACTTCTGCATCGAATTGATGGAGAGCGACAGGATCAATGTAGCGTACATCATGAATCTAATCCGCAACATTCATTTCGATGATCCCAAGCAGAAGGATTACGATATTAAACACATTAAGGACGAGCTGGGGAGAACCGATAATCCGCAGTTGCTCCGAAAAGTCGAAATCCTGCAAGCGTTCTTGGATCGTGTTGTTGTTGGAATGGAAAGTGCGGACGAAATTGATGCTGCCTATAACGACTTCGAGAATGAAGCGAAGCGCGAAGAGATCGTTGCATTTGCGAAGACTGAGGATATTGACGCATCCATGCTGACGGATATTATTTCGGAATATGAGTTTTCTGGCACAATGGATGCAGGAAATATCCGAGATAGAATTGAGAAGCCCTTGCCGCTTTTGAAGAAACGCTCCCTTGTAAATCGGATTGTTGATTTCATTCGGCAGCACACAGAGAAATACCAATAAGGAGAGAGACAAATGGATAATTCGATTCAGGCTCATCAGAAAGAGCTTTGCAATAAGCTATGGGCAATGGCAAATGCCTTGCGTGGAAACATGGAGGCGTATGAGTTCAAAAACTACATCTTGGGCATGATCTTCTACTACTACCTTTCCGACCGAACAGAGAAGTATATGGCGAATCTTCTCAAGGATGACGGTATCGGTTATGAAGAGGCGTGGGCAGACGAAGAGTATAAGACTGCCGTTATCGAAGAGGCGTTGCGCGATCTCGGCTATGTCATTGAGCCGCAGTATTTGTTCCGCAAGATGGTCAAGATGGTAGAAAACCGCTCCTTTGATATTGAATTCTTGCAGAGCGCAATCAACGCGCTGATGGAGTCCACGATCGGAAACGATTCTCAGGAAGACTTTGACGGACTGTTTTCTGATATGCAGCTCGATTCCTCAAAGCTCGGTCATACTGTCAAAGACAGAAGTGCTGTTATGGCGAAGATTATCGCTTCATTGGACGAAATCAACTTCGGCGTGGATGATACCAAAATTGATGTGCTGGGTAACGCCTACGAATATTTGATCGGTCAGTTTGCTGCAACTGCTGGCAAGAAAGCCGGAGAATTCTATACGCCCTCCGGTCCTGCCGAATTACTTTGCCGTCTGGCTTGCCTTGGTCTCACGGATGTCAAGGATGCAGCCGACCCCACTTGTGGCTCTGGTTCGCTGCTGTTGCGCCTCAAGAACTATGCTAACGTGAGAAACTACTATGGACAGGAATTGACCTCCACAACTTATAACCTCGCCAGAATGAACATGATTCTGCGCGGAATCCCGTATCGCAACTTTAACATCTACAACGGTGATACCTTGGAGCATGACTACTTCGGAGACATGAAGTTCCGTGTTCAGGTTGCCAATCCGCCTTATTCTGCAAACTGGTCTGCTGATATGCACTTCATGGAGGACGAGCGATTCAACGAATACGGAAAACTCGCTCCGAAGAGCAAGGCTGATTTTGCCTTCGTTCAGCACATGGTTTACCACATGGATGAGGACGGACGAGCTGTCGTTCTTCTGCCGCATGGTGTTCTGTTCCGTGGTGCGGCGGAGGAGGTAATCCGCAAACACCTCATTCAGAAATTGAACGTTCTGGATGCGGTAATCGGTTTACCTGCAAATCTGTTCTTTGGTACGGGCATCCCCGTCTGCGTCCTTGTTCTCAAGAGAGAGCGCAACAGTAACTCTGACAACATTCTTTTCATCGACGCTTCCAGCGACTTTGAAGCTGGAAAGAACCAGAACATCCTTAGGGAGTGCGACATTGACAAAATTGTTGAGACCTACGAGTGCCGTCAGGATGTTGATAAATATGCTCATGTTGCGACCATGCAGGAGATTGAAGAGAACGGCTTCAACCTGAACATTCCTCGCTATGTTGACACCTTTGAGCCGGAACCTGAGATTGACTTGAATGAAGTTGCCGCTGAGATCCGCAAGCTGCAATCTGAAATTAAGGACATTGATGCGGAACTGAAACCGTTTTTTGATGAGCTGGGACTGGATTTCCCCTTTGATGTGGAGGGCAAATAATTATGGCAAATGTATCCTCAAGTAACGGTCTCGAAAAGCGTCCGAAACTCCGGTTTCCGAGCTTTGATGAGCCGTGGCAGTCAACATTGCTATCCTCTGTGTTTGCTAAGAACACGAAGAAAAACACGGATGGGCAGATCACTAATGTTATCTGTAATTCTGCAAAACAAGGATTGATACCGCAACGCGAGTATTTTGACAAAGACATCGCAAACAGCGACAACACCAGCGGCTATTACATCATCGAAGAAAATGACTTCGTATATAACCCTCGCAAGTCCTCAGATGCTCCTTACGGCCCGATTAGCAGCTATAAATATTCCGATGCCGGTATTGTTTCTCCGCTTTACCTTTGCTTTAGAGCTAAGGGAGCGATCAATCCCTCTTTCTATGAGTGGTATTTTCGGTCATCGGCTTGGCACAGATATGTCTATATGTCCGGCGATAGTGGAGCGAGGCATGACAGAGTAAGTATAAAGGACGATGTGTTCTTCGCTATGCCCATCAGTATTCCCTCAGTTCGTGAGCAAGAGCATATTGCCTCTTTTCTTGATATGATTGACCAGCGTATCGACAAACAACGCGCTTTGGTCGATAACTTCAAGAAGTATAAAAGAGGTGTCATGCAGCGCATTTTTCGTCAGACTGCTACTCATGAAGGCGAAGCATGGACTTGTGTTCGGTTAGGAGAGGTTTTCAAAAAAGTATCTCGTAGGAATACAAAATGCTTGGTGAAAAATGTAATAACAAACTCCGCAGAATATGGACTCATTCCTCAGCGCGACTTCTTCGACAAAGATATAGCTGTCGATGGAAATACTGCAAATTACTATATCATCGAAGAGGGCGATTTTGTTTACAATCCGAGAAAATCAAACACTGCGCCTTACGGACCGTTCAATAGGTACAACCTTAGCGAGCGGGGTATTATTTCGCCTCTCTATACTTGTCTTGTGCTTCAAGCGGATATTAACCCGTCATACCTCGCATGGTATTTTAGGAGTGATGCTTGGCATAGATACATTTATGATAACGGATCACAAGGAGTTCGTCATGATCGAGTATCTATGACCGATGACTTGCTCATGGGCATTCCGGTCATGTTCCCAAACATTATAAAGCAGCAAGTATATGCAGAGATTCTTGATAAAATAGAAACTCGTTTGCAAACAGCTCAAAAGGAATACGAACTCCTTGTATCTATGAAAAATGGCTTTGCACAGCAACTTTTCATATGAAGAGCTGCTGCATCAATCCGCTTCTAATTTTTGCAAGATTTTCAAGTGTTTTCGCTGCATTTGCCAGCTTGAGATCAATAGCTTCAAGATATTCCGCAATTTGAATTTGTTCAGCCAGCGATGGATAAGGAATCTTGATATTCCAAAAAGAGTCCATGTTGATTGATTTTCCATCCCTAATTCCTTCAACTGCCATCCTGAGCTTATTACTAATAAACCAATAAGACCTAAAATAGGCGTAGTAGAACATCGGTGATATTTCTTTACTTGCTCTCAGGATAGTATATGCTGGACTAACTATGCCTTCGCTGTTAGCAATTTCAAGTCCTCCTTCAAAAGAGCGAAGATGAAGTATGAAATCGTTCTCAATGACACGCTTATATGTATTTGTGTTGGTTTTATCATAAGAAATGCGTCTGTCTACGCTGTCACGAGGAAGAGTTCCCGTACCCTGAACGATAGTTAATACAGTAAGATCACCATGCCCTTTGTCACTGATTGGCGAAAACAGGTCGGCTATTCTTATTTCTTCCCAATCATCGCTCGCGCGGAATTTGATTTTCCGAGACAACAAACCATCAACAGCACCTCTTTTATACTTCTTGAGAGCTTCGACTTTTTTTCGCTGAACATCAATTCTACGGTCAAGTATGGTTAGAAAATCAACGATTTTCTGTTGCTCACGCAAAGGAGGAAAAACCACCGTCCCCGTTAGTACAAATGTATTATTGACCTTCATATCATGTTTTGCACCAATATTAACCAGTGGCTTTAGAAACTTGTTAAGTCGAAGATCGTTCGAGAAATAGAAATCAACAAACCTCGGAACAACAGTATCTAAGGGGTGGTACACAGCGTAAAGAGTGGACACTATACCGGGAACACCTTTGTTGACTTTGATAATCCCATAAGGATTTGCTTTGAGGGGACTCTTTGTATATACAATGTCATCGGTTTCGACTACATGATAATCAGCAACACTTTCACCAGCGAAGGACCGTCCCTGAAACGCTATTTGATTAACAATGCCATATTCCCCTGAGACGGAAAGAACATTCTCTTTTCCAAACTTTAATTGTTTATTGCGGTCGGTGTTTTCAACAAGATAATGTAGTAGTTCTTTATGCTCCCACGGTTCATCGAAACCCGGAAAGCGGAGCTTCGGACGCTTTTCAAGACCGTTACTTGAGGGTGTTAATAGCTCTAATTATCCCTCCATCGGATAATATTCGTGGAGGTGGTCATTATGACTAACAATACACAATTCAAGACGCTTGTGAACACATGGCTAAATCAAAAGAAGCCCATGATCACGCCGTCAACCTACGCCAGTTTTATGCTGATTGCCGAAAATCACTTGATCCCATATTTCGGCAAGCGCAAGATTGGCAGCATCACCGAAGCGGACATCCAGAGCTACATTTCGTATCTCTACAATGCTGGACGATTGGATAAGACCGGAGGGCTTACTGTGAAGACGATAAGGGATGTTATCCTCGTTCTCAGGCTGTCAATGGAGTATGCCTACAAGGAACGGGCTATACCACTCCTGAACTGGGATCTAATCGAATACCCAAAAGAGCTTGGGATCAAGAAAGTGGTTTCTCTTTCAAAAGATCAAGAGCAAGCTCTAATCCAGTGTATCTACATGGACTTGAACCGGAAGACAGCGGGGATTCTGATTGCTTTGTTTACCGGAGTCCGGATAGGAGAACTGTGCGGCTTGCAGATGAAGGACATTTCACTGACGGACAAGACCATCAGCATCAACAAAACTGTCCAGCGTATCTACGACAAGAAAAAGGGGGAATCGTATCTCTATATAGGACCGCCGAAGACGAAAACCTCTGCTCGAACAATTCCTGTACCGTCACTTCTCATGAACATCATCAAGAAGTTTTACACGGAAAACCCGAATCACTATTTCCTCACGGGAAAGACAAAGCCAACCGAGCCGAGAACATACCGGCAATTTTTTACCCGTTTCTTGAAGAGGAACGGGTTGGAGAAAGTGAAGTTTCATGAGATCCGGCATACATTTGCAGTTAGGGCAATCGAGATACCAGAGTTTGATATTAAGTCTCTCTCTGAAATCCTCGGACATAAGAATGTATCCTTTACCCTGAATGTGTACGGAAGTGCAAATCTCCAACAGAAGGTCAAGTGCATGAATCTTTTGAATGAACTTCTCTAAATAGCATGGCCCTATAATCACAGCAGCCACCGATTAACTATCGGTGGCTGCTTGCATCTGTTCAAGAAACATGGAGTGTGATATTATTATATTGGGTCGAAGCAGGAGATAATCTGGACTGAACTCCAGGGAGGAAGTCGCAAAGATGGATGTAGATATAAACGCGATTGTAGAGAGAATTCAAGATGCAAGTGAACTGTCTTATAATTACTATAAGCCGCTTGTAGATAGAATGATTGCAGAAAACGCATCCGAAGGGGAAGTGGAACATCTGTTGGATTACATGCTTGATGTATGCTCTGATGATAGAATGCTGAATCTGTTCAATAAGGTTTGCAGACGATATTATAGTCTTTATCCGGAAATGATTGCATCTGAGATACTGGCATATAAGGAATGGTATGAGGATTGAATGATTTTTGTCTTAAATCAAAGGATGGGGTGGTTGCTGAGTGTATAGAAAATGGACAAAGAATGATATAGAAGCATCCAAAGCACGTTTCCGTAGGCTTTATGCAAAATCGCCGATTGAGTACCGGTTTCTCTGTGGTCACGATATTCAGAGCGAAGATGACGAGGATGCATTGGATTACTACATGATTGGGGTATGGCTGGTTCAGCATAGGAAATATTCTGACTGGTCGAAAGAGAAATCGTTTGATTTGGCAGACATTCTTGAATTTATGCGAGTGTACAGGATAAGTATCCCACGATATATCAAGCGTACAAGATTTTATCGTAAAAAATTAACTTAAGAGATGACACGACAAGAATTATTTACATGGATACGCCTGCAGTACGGCACAGAACCGGAATATCCCTGGCATGACTGGAATGCTGTGCTGCGACACAATGACAATAACAAATGGTATGGTGTAGTTCTGGAAGTATCTGCTGATAAGTTGGGACTGCCGGAAGCAGGCATCGTTGATGTCCTCAATGTGAAAAGTGATCCGCTGCTGATTGGTTCTCTGCGTGGGCAGGACGGCTATTTTCCAGCCTATCACATGAACAAGGAAAAATGGCTCAGTATTCAGCTCGGCAAACCGGAGCTGGATGATGCCATCAAGGACCTGCTTTCTTTGAGCCATGAGCTGACAGCACCGAAAAAGCGCAACCCAAAATCATCTGCAAAAAATCCGGGAGATTCCGCAAATGGCAAAGAAAAAGAATTTGACGAAAGCTGAGCGAAAGAAAGCGCGCTTTCGACAGCGGAGATTGGA
>OHCZ01000738.1_pt1 | contig 16272 bp, 10 predicted proteins | sample 1566891 | NCBI WGS metagenome assembly OHCZ01 (sample SAMEA3879510, study PRJEB24766) | human gut metagenome | biome: human-associated habitat; feature: feces | place: USA | collected 1985/1987
GAGATGGTGGGATTCGAACCCACGTGCCCGATTAAGGACAAAACGATTTCGAGTCTTTGAAATTGTTGGATGAAGCTGGTTCCTCGCGGCTGTCATTGGCAGCTGAGGGCATTCTTGTAACCTCCAAAAAGGCACGTCACACCGCAATTTGCAGGCAAAAATCAGCCGCTTTTTGCGAAATGACGTTAGAAAAAGCCTTTTTCACACAGGCCGTCAGCGGCTGCATTTCAGGTGTAGTTGTGTTAGATGTCCGTTAGAAATATGCAGTGCTGCCGTTGCTGTGCCAGCTCACAGCAGGCTTCCCTGTCTGAACGCAGCGTTTCCCGAAAGCCGGGAAATGCTGCGTTTTCTCTTGCCCGCATTGGGCTGAAAGGGAAGCCACCATGTCAACATTCCGCGTCAATAAAAATGTCAACTACACCGTCATGAGCAACCACCACCTGCAGGATAAGAGGCTGTCCCTGAAAGCCAAGGGACTGCTGTCCTATATGCTCTCCCTGCCGGACGATTGGGATTACAGCCTGAAAGGGCTGACAACCGGGTGCAGGGATGGCATCGACAGTGTGAGAAGTGCGGTTCACGAACTGGAAGATGGCGGGTATCTGTGTCGGAGCAAAGTCCGTGATGCCCGTGGCCGCATTATTGACTACAACTATGAAGTCTTTGAACTGCCGCAGAAAGAACGGATTGAAAAACGCCCTACTCCAGTGCCAAATTCACCATCATCGGAAAATCCAATGTCGGGTTTTCCAACGTTGGAGAATCCAACACAACAAAATACTAATAAACAAAATACTAAAAGACAAAGTACTAATCTATCAGGGCAGACGGACGAATCCGCAGATTTTGACCAGATGGAAGCACAGGTGCGGGAGGAGTTTCGGGAACGGCTGGAGATCGACACTCTTGCCCAGCGGTACGACCCCGACAAGTTGGAGGAGTTGTTGGACAACATTGTGGAGATGTACTGCTGTCCTCGGCAGACCCAGTACGTCGGCAAGCAGCCGCAGACCACCAAAGCCATCCGGCTGCGGCTGGACAAGCTGACCAGCCAGCACGTTGAGTACATCTTCGATGTGATGTCCAACACCACCCAGCCCATCAAGAACATCATGGCCTATCTGCGCACCACCATCCTGAACGCCCCCACCACGATGGAGCACTACTATCAGGCGCAGGGCAACTGGCTGACCGCACAGAATCGGAAGAAGTAAGCGCTGTTTTCCACAAAGGCCATAACACACGTTGAAAATGCAAAGGAGAATTTCCATGAAGAACACGAACGCCGTCCGCACCGAGATCCATTACGCACAGGTTGGGGAGTATCAGCTGCCCCTGCTCACCCTGCCGCAGACCGATGATACCGAACCGCTGGGCAAGTATGGCCGGATGCGGCTGGCCTATCTCAAGAATCAGCGTCCTGTGCTGTACAACCGGATGTTGCTGAACGGTACGCTCTGGCCGCATTTGCAGGATGTCCAGAAAACGGCCTACGCGTGGCTGGAACGCACGATGACCACTCTGTTAGACAAGTACCCCGCGCCGGACAAAGAGCGCGCACAGCTTCTCTGGGTGGCGCACATGAACGGGCTGAAAGCGCAGGCTGAAGAGGTAGTGGTGAGGGAAGTCGTGTATGCAGAATGATCCCTGATAGCATCCGAATGGTATCAAAAGCCGATATTTTAGATTTTATTCTTGATTTTTGCGGAATATTTGCAAATTTCAAAATCAAAATTTGACTTTTCGCCCAGAATAGAGTACACTGGATTCAGAAAATCATCTGGGAGGAATCGCGATGCTGCTTCAATTTTCAGTCGCCAACCACCGCTCCATCAAGGACACGGCTATTATCAGCTTGAAAGCATCTACGGATAAAAGTCTGTCTGATTGCCTGATTTCGCCGGACGAGAAGAAACAGCTTGTGCCTGTGCTGGCACTGTACGGCGCAAATGCAGCCGGGAAGAGCAATGTTCTCCATGCTCTCCTGCTCATGCGGGAAATGGTCTGTGGCCGATATGCCAAGCTGCTGAAAGGTGAGTCCCTTCCGCAAGAGCCGTTTGCTTTCACCGACCAGCCTACACAGCCGACCAGCTTTGAAACCATCTATTTTTATGGCGGCATCAAGTATGCCTATGGGTTCTCGTTTGACAAGTCCAAAGTCCTGACCGAATATCTCTATCACTGGCCCAACGGCCGGGAGGCTCTGGTTTTTTCCAGAGAAGGCAATGGTTATCAGTTCCGCGAGAATGTTCAGGAACAGCTTACCCTTGCCGGACGGACCGCAGAAAACCGGCTTTACCTGTCCAGCTCCAACGAATGGAACTGTCCCCAGACTGAGAAGGCCTATCTGTGGTTCTTTGAGAAACTGACCGGCTTTATGGGAACCGAAATGCAGCTGGATGCCACCTTGTCTGCCATCCGGCAGGGCGGCTCTGAAAAGAGACGTATCCTGCATGAAATGCTGTATGCAGACCTCGGTATCAAGGACATCCGCATTACAGGCTCCAAGGAAGAGCCTATCATCTCCGCACTGCACATTCTCGATGCCGAAGATGGCGCTTCTGAGGGTTTCTGGCTCCCGTTGGGTCAGGAATCCGTTGGGACACAGCGTTTCTTCTCTCGCATCGGTATGTGGCTTGCGGCTTTGGAATCCGGCTCTGTTTTGGTAGTAGACGAGATAGAATCCAGTATGCACCCGCTGCTGACAAGGCATCTGATCGAGATGGTGCAGGATGCCGCTATCAATACAAATCATGCACAACTCATCTTCACCACGCACGATACCGGACTTCTCGACCTGACGTTGCTGCGGCGTGATCAGATCTGGTTTGCCGAAAAGGACGAAAAGACCATGCAGACCGATATTTACGCCCTGACCGAGTTTTCTCCCCGGAAAGGTGAGAACATCTCCAAGGGCTATCTGCAAGGACGATATGCAAAAAACAGTTCAAGTCGAATTTAGAATATTAAAATCTTTTTAACACTTTTTCAGTATTCAACCATCAAATTTCACTTTTGTGGTTTGGATTTCATTTTTTTGAGCGTTCATTTCACTTATTGAGCGAAAAATTTAATGTTTCTATCGAAATTTCATATTTGATTTGACTTTTCTACTTCAAATTTCAAAAAACAATTTGATTTTTTGATTTTTGCTATTGACCATAGTTTACCTTGTCTATCCATCCAAACATGGTATAATGGGGCAAAGGAGCGTGATACCATGAGCCCAATTGAAGTCCCTGCAAAAATCCAGTTGGTTGAAAAGCGTGAAACACGGACGAGCCGTGGAATGCTCTCAAAGGGCTGGTATCGCGTGGATGACCAGCTTGTCATGGTCAAAGGCAACTCCATCACAGAGGCCGGAACGGCTGGATATGAGCCATATTCTGAGGTGATGGCATCGCTGATTGCACAGGTTCTGGGTCTGCTTCATGTGGAATACGCCCTAATGCCTGCCAAACTCTTTCCCGATATTCAGACCTATTCCTGCGATGTGATCAGTGTTTGCCCTTTATTTGTAAAACCGGGAAATCAGCTTTACCATTTTGCAGACTTGGCTGATGCCCATTTTCTTGCCAATGGGCAAACACCTTCGCCGGAAGCACTGTTCCAGTATGCTGTTGAACTCTACGGAAAAAAGTGGCTTTATCAGATGCTGGCCTTCGATGCCTTTATCGGGAATGAGGATCGTCACGAAAATAATATCGACATCATTGTCAGACACTATAAACATGTTCTTCCTCCGCTTTATGATAACGGCGGAAGTCTGCTTGCATGGGCAACCGATGAAGAATTGACTGACACGAAGCTCCGTTATCAGTTCGACAAAGCCAAGCCCTTCCGCAGCCGTCACGCCCAGCAGATCAAACTGCTCGACGAGCCTGTGCTGCCAACGCGTGACTTGGACGAGTTGTATAGTGAAATCATTCAGTCCATCTCGCCTATTCTTGCATTGTTGAGCGAAAAAAGAGCATCTGCGATCCGTCAATACCTGAAATACCGTCTGCACTACCTGAAAGCCGCCATGGGGTGATAAAATGGCCTATCTGAAATTGATGATGGATGAAAAAGAAATTGCACACCTAAGCGAAGATGGGCAGTCTCTTTGCGCAAATGAGGGCGTGCCGCAGTACAGCCTCCCACTGAACCTTTTCATCGGTGACAAACGTGAAGTTCCATTGGTCGATGTGGTGGTTTGGGCAAAGAAACGAATCTTTCCGAAAAATCGGATGGACTGCAAGGAAATTCTGAAAATGATGGGTCTGCCGGACTACAATGCATGGGAAATCGTCAAACGCACCAACGCCTGCCTGATGGAAGACCCCTATTGGCTGCGATTCAGCGAGGATGAAACCTTTGAGGACACCACACGCGGACGAGCCAGAAAAATCATGAACGAAAATCAAAAGAGCAGCTGATACCAAAAAGCCAAACCTCACCGTACATCCTGTACAGCTTGAGGTTTGGCTTTTCTCTTATCATCCTTCACCAGCGCGAGCGATGGTTGATTATTTTATCAGCTTAATCCAGAGAGTGACCGCATTACAAGGTCAATATCCTGATTTTCCAGTTCCTGAATGATGTGCAGGTAGGTTTTCTGCGTTGTTGTCATGCTGGAATGCCCCAGCCGCCTTGCCACGCTTGCAATAGATACACCTGCAAACAGAAGCACCGAAGCGTGGGTATGCCGCAGACCATGTACCGAGATAACCGGGATCTTGGCCCGGTTGCAGTGCCGTTCCAGAACATCGTTGACGGTGGAATTGTAGGCGTGTTCCTTGAACACGAAAATCGGCTTATCTTCAGGAACGTCCTTTACCAGTGCTGCGAACTGGATCACCGTCTGCCAGTCAATTTGAATTTTACGGACAGACGATTTATTTTTTGTTGGCAGAAATCCGCCGTTTCCTTTATAATCCCACGTTTTGTTGATGGACAGCATCTGATGGGCAAAATCAAAATCCGCAGGAGTGATCGCCAATGCTTCGGAAAAGCGGATGCCGGTTTTGGCAATCAGCAAAATCATCCAGTCCCAGTTGAGTTTTCCCTGTAGATCCAAGTCGCTCAACAAAAGATGCAGTTCAAACTGGTTCAGGTATTTCACCTTTTTAGGCACCGGGGGCTTGCCTTTGATGATTGCTTTTCGGGTTGGGTCTTTCACGATCAGTCCATCATCCACGGCATCCATGATAGCCCCTTTCAGCTGATGGTGGAAGTCCATCGTGGTCTGACGCTCATGGCCTACGGCATAATCGTTCAAAAGCTGCTGATACGTCACTCTGGAAACCTCGCACAACTTCAAATCAGGTGCCAGCCTTTTCACCCAAGAAAGGGTCATTTTGTACTTATCCAATGTAACCGGGCGAACTGCGCCCTCTTTGTATACGGCAACCCACTGCTCATAATAATCGCAGAACAGGTTGTTTTCATTCATTTCGTTTAACACGTTTTACCTCCAAAATCGGTTTTATATGCTCACGCTGATGAAGGGTGATAAGTGTGTCGAGTCGCTTAAAAAAACGGCCTATTGTCTGTTGCTCTTCTATTGTTGTCGGCATTTTCAGATTCATAGCAGCCATCTGCTTTCCCGAAACTTCAACGAACGTTGAGCCCGCTCCGACAAGCTCACCATATTGTTTCAACTCGTCAGTTCGAGAAAAGACAAAATAAGAATCCAATTCGTCATTATGCGGAACAATGGATTGAAATCCCTGATTTGTGCAACCTTTTTTCGATAAAATGGCAGTTTTTCCGATGCCCGCACGAGAAGTGAACAGAACTGTACCGGGTGGAAGCATCTTCGCAGAACTATTTTCATAGCCCTGTTCGGTTATCTTTCTTTGGCTGGAATCAAAATAGATTTGTCCTGCTATTTCAGCGGGTGCATACCAATCAATATCTCCATCCCAGTAGTTTGGATTGTTGGTGCTTGGCGTTCCACCACCAACAATATCAGCAACATCACCCAGCTTACGCTGTTCCCAAGTAGGTGTGTTTTGGGATTTTGGCGCGAAAAAAGAGCCGAGGACGCGCCTCGGCTCTTGGTGAGCAGGGTGATTTTGCACCCATTTTATGATTCTTTTGGCATTTTCAAATCGAATCCGCCACTTACGATGAACTCGCGCAAGAGTTTATCATACTTGACAGGCACTTTGGGAGGAATGAGTTTTGTCCCCTCAATTGCCTCAAAATATGCCTTTGCTTTTGCCTTATCCACAGTGGCTTTCAGGTCATCAAAACGGCCAAACTCGTTAATGTTGGCTTCGGTGATGTTTGCACGCATGAATGCCCGCAGCTTCTTTTCGTCCAAGCCGAAAACTTCAGCTACTTTGTGGATCTGGTCGTTCTGCTTTTGGGCGATGTACTCGGCAATGTACTCCCGCAAGGTCTTTCCCGGCTGCGGAACCACTGCGCCGCTTTGAATGTCGTGCAGGAAAATATTAGCGTACTTCTGCTCTTCCTGCGAGAGGGTGGCAAAGGTCTTGTGCAGCTCCGTTTCGGCCTGATGGATGGCTTCCGCTTCTGCACCCTCCTGATAGAAAATTTTCAGGTACTTTTCAAAGCGGGAGTTCATGTAATCCGTGTCGATGTCAGCAGTATCAATGGTGGTCAGATAGCTGTTCACCGCATAGGGAACGTCATCGTCCGGGTCATTTTCACTGCCATCCGGATTCGGCGTGAACAGCTCTTTATAGCGGAGTGCCAGCACTTTGAACGTTCTCTCGTCAAAGTCCGCATGAAGTTCCGTTTTCTCATCTGTATCCTCGTTGATGATCACAATGGGCTTATCCCACTCGAAGCCCTGTACCTTGGCTGCTTCCAGATTTTCGTTGAAGGACTGGAACAAGTCGGCAAACTTTTTGCGCTCTGCCATATCCGCAGGGATCTGCGAAAACTCTTCAATGCCCGCCGACACAAACAGATCTTTGATCTCCGCATAGAGGGCATTCAGTTTTTCCACGTTCTTGTCCAGCTTATCTACAAACAGGCCAAACGGTTTATCGCCGGAATACTCTTTTACCGCATCTGCGATGTTTTTCTCCATCGTGTGCGGACGGCGGTAATACTTGATGGTGCCAAACTGTTTGTCATCGCCAAACAGTCGGTTGGTGCGGGAGAACGCCTGAATCAGATTTTCGTATTGCAGCATTTTATCCAGATACAGGGTGTTGATCCACTTGGAGTCAAAGCCTGTCAGCATCTGATCCACCACGATTAGCAGATCAAGCTGTTTTTCCGGGGTGCGCTCGATGCGCTGGTAGGGCAATTTGTGCGCCAGCCGTGCCGCAATGTCCTTTTTCATCTTGGCAAAGGTCGGAATGCTGAAGTCCTGTCCATAGCGGGCGTTATAGTCTTCTACGATCTCTTTTAGCCCTTCTTCTTTGGTGATGCCTTTGCCGTTGTTGTCAATGTTGGGGTCAAATAGTGCGGTGACTTTCAGCCATGGTGCGGCTTCTCTGAACCGCTTGTAATATTGGATGGCTTCCGGGATGCTGGAGGTTGCAAAAATGGCATGAAATTTGCTGTTGCGGCTCTGGGTCTGCCAGTTCTCGCAAATGTCCTCCACCACGGCTTTCTGGTGTTCTTCGCCCTCATACTGGGTGTTGGGAATATAATCCTCGATGCCCTTTATCTCCTCACCGAGCGCATCTTTTCCGCCTGCCATCGGCAGATTCAGATACTTATAAAACACCTTGCTCTTCTGCAGGTCTGCCAAAGCCTCGCCCACAGAAGTGGCCTTAGCTTTTTCCAGCGCGACCGCTTTCCGCAAGTCACTGTCCTTGAAGGTCAGCACCTTGTATGGGTCAAAGCCCAGCACGTTGTGATCCCGGATGCCGTCTGCAATGCTGTACCGATGCAGTTCGTTGCCGAAAACGGTGGCGGTGGTGCTCATTTTCTTCTGGTTTTCGCCTTGGATCGGCGTACCGGTAAAACCAAAGAACAGTGCTTTCGGGAATGTATGCTTGATGGTCTGCATCATATCGCCAAAGGTGGAGCGGTGGCACTCGTCCACGATAAAAACCAACCGCTTTGCGTTGATCAGCGCAATGTCGTTGGGGTTCAGCTTGTTTTGTGCATCATCCTTGATGTTGCTCATCTTCTGGATGGAGGTGACGATCAGCGTATCGGACGGCGAAATGCTTTTCAGCTTGTCCACAAGAATATCCGTGTTCTCGGTAGCCTGCACCTCCTCGTTTTCCCCTGCAAAGTTGCGGTATTCTTTCAGGCTCTGAGTGCCCAACTCGATTCGGTCCATCAGAAAAATCACTTTGTCCGCATCCTTGGAAGATGCAATCAGTTGAGCGGACTTGAAAGAAGTCATGGTCTTGCCAGAACCTGTGGTGTGCCAGATGTAGCCGCCGCGCTGCTGGTCATTCTCCCATTTCGCCTTGGAAACGGCATCCGAAATTTTGCTGGCAGCGTAGTACTGATAGCTGCGCATCACCTTCAAAATGCCATCGGAACCATCGGCAACGGTATAAAAACCCACCAACATATGCGCCATCGGGATAGACAAAAGTGCCGTTGTAACGTCTTTCCAGTCGTTCATCGGCTCGTTGTAGAAGTCCGCCCAATGGAAATAGTAGCTGGGGTTGAATTGTCCTTCCGGGCCGGGATTGGCAAAGTAGACCGTTTCTTCCGGGTTCATGGCCACAAAAATCTGCACCAGCGAGAACAGTCCCATAAAAATGCCCTCTGCCGCGTATTTTTCAATCTGGTTGCAAGCCTGTTTGATGGAAACACCGCTCTTTTTCAGTTCCATGTGAATGACCGGCATACCATTGATGAGCAGCATCAAATCGCCGCGGCGGTCATTCAAAATTTTGGACTTGGTGGGGAACTTTGGCTGCTCTGCGATCTGGTAGCGGCTGAGTCCAGCTGCAATTTCCAGTCGGTCATAGATTTTCAGGGACACTTCTTTGCCGAAATTCAGCTTATCGTCAGGATTGTCACGCTTGATAAGCACACTTTTGCCGTTGATAAATTTATTCAGCTTCATCGGCGTTTTCGCGTTCATGACCTGTTCCATGATCTGCTGCATCTCGCCATCCGTCAGCGGATAATCGTTCAGCCGGTCAATGCCGCGGTTGTTCTCAAAAAGGATGTTCGCCCAGTTCTGGATCAGTTGCTGTTCGGTGTAGTTTTTCAGCACACCATCTTTCCAGCCGCGTTCTATCAGGAGTTTTACCACCGCCTCTTCAAAATCGGCTTCTTTTGTAAACGCCATAACGAGCTCCTTTCGACTTTGCAAAAAGCACCTCTCTGCGAAGGCTTTTCTAATTTGTACAAGCTTTTCCAGCTTACGCTGATGAAGGGTGATAAGGGTGTCGAGATGCTTAAAAAATTTCGCGATCCAGTCTTGCTCTTCTTTTTTGGGGAGCTGAACGGTCACTTCTGTATACTCGCTGTAAGCAATATTAAGAAGTCCGTCCATTCGAGCACCAGAAGATACTATTTTTCGCAATTGATTTTCAACATTTGCACCGTTCAGCTCAATAGATAAAAATTCAGGATTGCTTTTCTCTACTGAGAAGCAATGATAAACAAAGGGAATACGCGCTTTTTCAACTGTTGTCAATGCAAAGCAGGAACCATACGGACGCAACTTGGATGCTCCGTGGTTATATGCCAGCTCGCCACGTTCCAAAAGAATATACTTCTTTAGGCTCTCGCCGGCATTATTAAAGGCATACCTATCAGACTGCTCTATAAATCCGTTGCCCGCCGTTATCATCATAATTGGTGCATCAGATGCAGGGTCATTTCTGACTACCTCTTTTGCAATTTCACCCAGCTTACGCTGTTCCCAAGTAGGAGCAAATGCACACTTTCAGCAGCTATTTTCCACCGCCTACCGAATGTTCGCTGAAAATTTCACTTTCGGTTTTGCGTATTCGGCTCAAATTTTGGTTTTTGACTCCCGATAGCTTTAAAACACAGCAGTTCCAAGCGTTTGACATTGCCTTGATTTTTATTCATCAGCCTGTTTTGCATATTCTGAACGGGCAAGAGAAATTGCGTTGCTCCTTAGCCAAACAACAAACGACGATACGTCCATCTTCTGATTATGGGCAAATTGCACCACTTATTTTTATACAAACATCTTTTCAAGACAGGATTTCTTGATGTTTTGCAGCTTTTCCAACTTACGTTGATGAAGGGTGATAAGGGAGTCAATCTTTTTCAAAATCCTCCCAAGCTGTTTTTGTTCATCGATTTTAGCGGGAATCACTAGCTGCAAATTCAGAAACGTTTCCTTCGGAATATTGTACATAGAGCCACTTGTCCCGGAAGCCATCGAAGTTATTTTCTCTTTATAAGCACTGGACACCAGCATCATATACACAAAATATGTGTCCACCGTATCTTGAAATTTTAGTTTCCAGAGTCTGTCTGGAAGGAACAAATTTGGAAAATCCGTCGATACATAGCCACAAGCTCCGACACGTTCCGGTGTATTCATTCTGCTGACAATGACACTGTCTTTCTCAACAGCACATTTAACAAGCTGTTGTTCACTTTTTACAACAGGCTTACTTTCGGATGGGTTAAATCGATCATACGAAACACAACTTGTTTTTAGTACGCCTATATCTCCATCGCTAACTTCGCCTTCATCAGAGTTTACACTCTTGCCCGTCGTTATTGTTTTTGTCAGCTCAGCTAACTTACGCTGTTCCCAAGGGTCAGTAAAACCCTTGAAGCGAATTTCCGGTACAGATGCCCCATTTTTTGGGAACATCTTGTCCAGCATGGACTTTTTGATATTCACTAGCTTCTCATACTTACGCTGATGAAGGGTGATAAGGGTGTCAAGATTGTGGAAAAACTCAGAGATTGTTCTTTGCTCCTTGATGTCAGGAAAAACGATTTGTCCCTTGAGCGCATTTTCTGCGGATACCTTCATGTCGTTTTTTGCACCTTTGTTGACGAGTGGGTGCATATAATTATTCATTCTGGCATCCTGCTCAAAATAAATCTGGACAAATTCTGGATTGGCACTTTGTTTTGGCTTGTAAACGGCATATAACGTTGACACGATGCCATTTTTTCCTTTATTAGCTTTAATGATGCCATAAGGATTAGATTTCAGGGGTGATTTAGTGTAAACAATATCGCCGGTTTCAACCACACCATAATTGGCAACGGATGCTCCTGCAAATGAACGTCCCTGAAATTCAATCTGATTCACAATTCCAAAATCGCCCGAAACGGACAAGACATCTTCTTTGGTATATATTCCTTCAAAGTTCTTTTGACCTGAAACTTCGAGATATTCTTCCAGCTTACGCTGTTCCCAAGGGTCAGTAAAACCCTTAAACCGGAGGGCAGGTTTCTTCTCGTTATCCTGCATAATCATTCACCTCCCAGCAACTTTTTGAGTTCTGCAATGCCCTTCATGTCAAATTCATTTCCCTGCAAATCGTCCAGCAGCCCCAGCAATTCGTGCTCGGTATCGGCAATCTGGCTCTCTACGTCCTCAAAGGTGGTTTCATATTTCTTGCAGACGGCATCCACCTGCTTCACAAAATCGTCCAGAACGGCATCCGGCAGGCTGTTCAGATTTTCCATCAGGGGCAGGATCCACTTGCGATGCAGCAGGTCACGCACTTCTTCATCGGTCAGGCGTTCAATCACGCCTTTGGTACGCTGGTGGAGGGCGGCACTGTCGTCCTTGACCTGCTTTTTCAGGGTCTTTTCCTCGGCGAACAGCGCGTCCACATCTTTCAGGATGCTCAAGGTAGCTGGCTCTACCTCCCGCGCCTTGATGGCCTTTTTGACCTCAGCCGCAACAAAGGCACCATCGTTGACAAAATCCTGTTCCTTGTCCTCCTCGCTCAGTTCGTCCAGATAGCTTTCATACTCGCCTGCAATTTCGGCAAAGCGAGTCTCTTTTGCCCGCAGTGCTGCCACTTCCTCATGCATTTTAACGCTCTGCACCAGCTCAAAGGGCAGCACATGACCCACCCAGCCGTCCTGTACCTCGGCATCCTTTTTCAGCACCATGTTGGGGTCTACCTGCTTGGTTGCGGCAAAACCCTCGGTCTGGATGATTTCAAGGTCGATGGCAATTTTCTTCCAGTCGTCGTCCAAAAGCTGGTATGCTGCATAGCGGTCAACCAGTGGAATTCCTGCCAGCCGGGCAAAGATCTCCCGGCTCAGGCGTTCTTCCTCGCCGGCAGCATTCAGCTGCGTCATGCCGTCGATGAGTGCGGACTTCAAGTAGGCATCAAAGTCACCGAAAGCATTCTGGAAAGCGGTCTTGAACGCCACCACATCCGGGTGGGACAGAACAGCGTTCTTCAAATTGGCCACATTCAGACGGCAATAGGCTTCGTTGTCCGGGCTGAACAGAGCCGCTTTCAGGTGCGGGAATGCTGTCCAGTAGGCAGACAGGTCTTGCAGTTCGGCCTCGGGAATGCCGCCAAACATCGAAGCGTAAATATCCCAGCTCTCAGCCTTTTCCGAGGAATCCACATACCGGGGGATGTTCAGGTTGTAATCATTCTGGATAATCTCTGCGCGGGATACTCTGCGTGCGAACTTTTCGATTTTCTCCGGGCGTTCCTTGTAAGCATCCACAATGCGTTTGATGTCGCAGGCACGCAGCTTATTGTTTTTGCCGTCCTTCTCAAAGCCCTTAGACGCATCAATAATCAGAACGTCCGAATCCTTTTTATTCTTCCGCAGCACCATGATGATGGTGGGAATGCCTGTGCCGAAGAAAATATTGGCGGGCAGACCGATGATTGCATCAATGTTGTTGTGGTCAATCAGATTTTTGCGAATCGTACCTTCTTCACCACCACGGAACAGAACGCCGTGGGGCAGAACGATGGTCACAATACCATCATTACGGATGTGGTACAGGTCGTGCAGCAAAAAAGCATAGTCCGCCTTGCCCTTGGGCGCAAGACCGTAATCCGAAAAGCGCGGATTATTATCTTTGTCGGTCGGATTCCACGCCTGCGAATATGGGGGATTTGATACCACCGCATCCACAAACAGCGGGTCGTAGGTGTTGACCGGGTCGTTTTCTTCAAAGTACGGCCAATCTTCCTCCAGCGTATCACCGTTGCGCGTTACAATGTTGTCGGGCAGAATGCCGCGCATGACAAGGTTCATGCGGGTCAGGTTGTAGGTGTTTTCCTTCAACTCCTGTGCGTAGTATTTGATGTTGTTGCCATTGCCCATATACCGTGCGGCACACTGACCAATGTTGATCAGCAGCGAACCGGAACCGCTGGTGGGGTCGTAAATTTTGATCTCTTCCCGGTCTTTCAGGTGGTACGCCACGATTTCAGACATGAGCAGCGAAACTTCGTGCGGCGTGTAGAACTCGCCGGCCTTCTTGCCTGCGTTTGCTGCAAAGTTGCTGATCAGATATTCGTAGATAAAGCCGAGAACATCGTAATCCTGCTTGCCGTCCATGGGAATATCTTTGATGAGATAGATCAGGTCGCGAATGGCCTTTGTCCGCGCACCGGAGCTTTCACCCAGTTTAGACAGGCCGGTTTGCAGCGTAGCAAAGACACCGTCAAACACCTTTTTGTGGTGCGGGTCAATCAAACGGCTGAATGCTTGCAGTGCTACCGTCACATCATCGGCCTTGAAGTCACTGCCTTTACTGATCCATGTGGAAAACAGATTTTCATAGGCGATAAAATAGCCGACATTCTTCCGAACGGTATCCAGCGTTTCGACATCGTCTTCGGTCAAATCCGGCAGATATTCGTCTGTCCAGTCATTCTCTTTCAGCCATTTGACTTCTTTGTCCGACAGAAATTTATAAAACATGAAGCCCAGAATGTAATCCTTGTACTCGTTGGCTTCGATTTTAGAGCGCATCTTGTTGGCAGATTCCCAGATTTTCGATGCGAGTTGCTGCTTGTTCATGCTATTCCTCCCAGTGGCCTGCAATAGCGCATTTTTAGATTTTTTAATCGGACAGCCCCTCCGATTTTATGCGTGTGTTCATTGAACCAATTATACAAAAGTGCCACCCGGTTTGCAATGCGAATGAAAAGTTTCTCAATCGCATTCGCAGAACCATAACCGTGGCGAGCAGAGCCTTTGTGCGCACAAAGGCTAAATTCGCACGCAGAATTAAAATTCTGCTGTGTTCATTCGCTTGTTGGGATGCAATCCCAATCCCTGTAATCATCACAATTCCGTGATGGCTGCGCATTCCTGCGGTGTGCTGAAAGAGCGTTTTGCAAAAAGCGCGTAGCCTGCATCCATCGGATGTAGTTCAAGGGTTTGGGATTTCCCAACAAGCATTTTGCAACGCAAAATGGTCTTTGTATATACGAAGACACTGCTTGCTACGGCTATGAACGCCTTTTGAATTGCAAAATGATTTTTCAGTTGCTATACTGGGCTTATCAAAGTTTTTTCGGGAGGACGTCGCAGTGACCGCACAGACAATGCAAATCGGGAGCCGACCTTGCCGCATTTACGGCGAAGCCAATGCAGAATACCTACTGCTCCAAATGACCGGCGAGCACGAGCTGCAAAGCATGGAAGGCGAGGTTGCCGCTATTGCACAGAGTGCGCACCACTTTTTGTTTGCAGCCATTCCAGTGAAAAGCTGGAACGATGCACTTTCTCCGTGGGAAGCCCCTGCTGTATGGGGAAAACAAGGTTTCGGCGGCAATGCTGCGGACACCCTGCGCTTTCTGACGGAACAGATCATTCCCACACTGAAGCAGCAGTATCCTCTCCCGGAAAACGTCAAAATCATTCTGGGCGGCTACTCGCTGGCAGGGCTGTTTGCTTTGTGGGCCTCCACCCAGACAAATCTGTTCTACGGTGTCGCCGCCGCCTCGCCCTCGGTGTGGTTTCCGGACTGGATGGAGTTTGAACAGCAGCGCCCGGTACAGACGCAGCACATTTATCTGAGCCTTGGCGACAAGGAAGAACACACGAAAAACGCTGTCATGGCTGTGGTGGGGGATAATATCCGCACTCTGCACAGTCAGCTTATAGCGCGCGGTGCAGACTGCACCTTTGAATGGAACAGCGGCGGGCATTTCAAAGACGCCGATTTGCGTACCGCAAGAGCATTTCGGTGGGTGATGGAGGAAAGCCGATGAATATTTTGATCGATGCAGACGGCTGCCCGGTCGTCGATCTGACGTTGCAGATTGCAAAGCGGTTCGGCATCTCGGTCATCATCCTGTGCGACACCGCTCACCAGATTGAGCGGGAAGGTGCGCAGACGCTGGTGTTCGACAAAGGAGCGGACAGCGTGGATTTTGCTCTCGTCAACCGGGTAAAACCGGGAGATGTGGTTGTGACGCAGGACTACGGGCTGGCGAGTATGTGTCTTGCCAAGTGCGCACGAGTGCTGAACCAGAATGGTCTGGAATACACCGCTGATAATATAGACGCTCTCATGCTACGGCGTTATGAAAACAAAAAGCTCCTCCGTGCCGGAAAGCACCCCAAGAGGAGCCCAAAGCGGACGAAGGAGCAGGATGAAGCATTTGTCGCCACACTGACAGATATTTTAGCGAGCATCTGATTTTCTGAATCAAAAATTTGATATTGCAACCGCCACTCACTCTTTCCCGGAGTGAGCGGCGGTTGTTTCTTGTTCAGCGCATCTTGCTTTGTTAACTTTCTGTTAATTTTCAAAATAAAGGTTGTCAACGAGCCTTTCTCGATGCCTACCAAGTGAGGGAGGTTTTTCAATTTTCAATGAAGGCAAAAAATCAGCGTCAGCACCCCCCATTTCTGGCCATTTTTTCTGTTAATAATAGAACCTCCTCTTTGAAGGCCGGTCGTTTGTGACCTTTTTGTTAATTCTCAAAAACATGGTTGTCTTTTGCCCTTTTTCGTCGGCTACCAAGTGAGAGGACTTTTTCAAAAGTGGAGATTCGGCTTCAAGAATTACAATTCAATTACAATTTCCCCTTCGATGCTATGAAACAGGCGTTCTCGACGCCTACCAAGTGTAGGGCATCTTTTTCAAGACCACTTTCAACTTCAGGCACTGCCGCTGCTGCAAAGTTTCGTCCTCCGTCGGTCGCCCATGGATCAATGTTATTTTAATCAAGCAGCCACTTCAACTATATTTTCCAAAAACTTTTCAACAAATTTCTTTTTCGGGCTACTTTTGGGCCGTTTTCGATGGCTCGTAAGTAGAGGGACAATTTTTCGGAAGCCTTAAATTCCGAAGATTTTCTATAAAACTCCGTTCTTTGAAAACAGAATAGTTCAATCGTCCGGTACTTCACAAAAGGTACTTCTGTAACTCGCAGCCCG
>OHCZ01000774.1_pt1 | contig 15485 bp, 13 predicted proteins | sample 1566891 | NCBI WGS metagenome assembly OHCZ01 (sample SAMEA3879510, study PRJEB24766) | human gut metagenome | biome: human-associated habitat; feature: feces | place: USA | collected 1985/1987
GAGATAATACACCCTGAGTAGACTGGTTAGCCTGAGCAAGCATGGACTGTCCTGCCTGAGCAAGAATATTGTTCTTGCTGTAGTTAACCATCTCTTCAGCCATATCTGTATCACGGATACGAGATTCAGCAGAAGATGTATTCTCGGAAATGTTATCCAAGTTAGCAATTGTGTGCTCCAGACGATTCTGTAATGCACCTAAGTAAGAACGCTGTGCAGATACAACAGAGATAGCTCCCTGAATTGCACTCATAGATTTACCAGCCTCTGCAAAAGAAGATACCTGTAATCCACTAACACCGATACCAGCAGCAGACATTGCATTGATAGAAACTGTAATAGCCTGTCCACAAAGTGATCCAACCTGAAGGCTCTTCTTTGTGAAGTTACCATCGATTAAGTTCTGAGTATTGAACTGTGTTGTAGAAGAGATTCTGTTGATCTCAGATGTTAACTGATCGATCTCAGCCTGAATAGCTCCTCTATCAGCGGTTGTATTAGTATCGTTAGCAGCCTGAGTAGCTAACTCATTCATACGCTGTAAGATAGAGTGTGTCTCACCCAATGCACCCTCAGCAACCTGGATTAAAGAAACACCGTCCTGAGCATTGTCAGAAGCTTTGTTTAATCCACGGATCTGGCTTCTCATCTTCTCTGAAATTGTTAAACCAGCAGCGTCATCACCTGCACGGTTGATTTTGTAACCAGAAGATAACTTCTCTGAAGATTTTGCCTGTGCGCTAGTTGTGATACCTAACATTCTGTTCGCATTTGCTGCGGTCATATTGTGCTGTACTACCATAATTCATTTCCTCCTTGAATTTACTGCGGCTTCCATGCCGCATCATCTTATTTTTGCAGCTTCCCTTTCCGGCCGTACGCTCCATTCTGTTCCACTGCCAAGTAACTTTTTCAAGTAATGTTCATCATCACTTTGTTTACTTGTATTATATATCGGATGTTCATCCCGATACTTTATAGTAAAAAAGAAATTTTTTTCTTTTTTCTATCTCTATTTCTTCCTGTCCGTAAACACCGGCTCGCCATAGTTTGTCTTCATCATATTTTTATAATACTGATTTACAACACGCTGGCTCTTGCGGACTTCTCTGACCTGTTTATGTACAGATGCAAATTTTTTTGTCATTAAATCTTTATTGCGTGCTTCCTGTACCTGTATGGTTGCACTTTTACTGGTTAATTTACGGATATAATCCTGCATCTGCGCTATTTCATCACGATAAAGATCCTGATGATTCTTCAAGTCATCTTTTACCCGGTCAAACAGTTCCTGAAAACCATCATCCAACAGATCCAGCTGTTCGATCTGCTTTGACTTTTCCTCTACTGTCTTATCAAAATCATCCGGATCTAATGCCGGATTTTCCAGTTCTTCACTCTGCCTGATATTTAATTCCATAATGACATCTAATATCTCACTCTTTTTTTTCAGGCTCTGTATCATAACCGGAATATATTGGTTTTTCTCCATCTTTTCCATATCCTTACTGCTGTGTATGTGCCAGCTTCATAACCTGTATCCAGGTATCACGCATGGTACGAAGATGTTTTAATACTTCTTCCATGATTTCCTTATCTTTTTTCATGTTTGCTTCCTGTAAGCGCATCATCAGATAATTATATACCTCATCAAAGTCTTTTGCCACCGGATATTTATGATTTAATGTACTCTGGAACTCTTCTATAATGTGCTCTACTTTCATAATATTGTCATGTGCTTTTTGAATATCTTTTGCTTCGATCGCTTCAATTGCGATATTTGCAAACTTTATCGCTCCCTCATAAAGCATCAGCGTCAGTTCCGCCGGTGATGCAGTCATAACTTTGTTGTTTGCATACGCTGCGTATCCTTTGTTAGCCAGCATAAATCATTTCCTCCATGTGTTATATAATTTTAGATATAATTTTCTTTATGTCACAAATATCTGTCCCACATCTATGTGGGGCAGATATTTAAATTTTATCACTCTCTTTTTTATTTTACCACCATTTTCAGCAATTTTATCAGCCCCCAAACAGGTTCGATAATGAAGATGTCTGGCTCTGTAATTTAGACAATGCTGTCTCCATTGCAGAGAACTTCTTGTAATATGCGTCCTCCTGATCCTGCAGTTTCTGCTCCCACTTTTTGATCGTGGTGGTGTAATCACTGTATTCGGATGCCATCTCTTTATCATTGTATACTTTATAAATACTGCTTAAAGTTGAAGATTTCATCTTCGTTCCAATCGCATCGTATAAATTGGTCGTAAGCTGCTGCATAAAGGAAACGACCGTATCCGGATCAGAGTTGATCATTGCCATCAGCTTATCTTCGTTTCCGGAAGTTGCTGTATCGTCCTCATCGCCGTCAATATGATATGCATTCTGCTGATTCTCCGGTGCATTCAAGAAACCTAGTGTCTTGATTCCAAAACTTGACAGATAATATTTCTTGCCATCAATCGTAACCGGCTGACTCATGGCATTCGTCATCAGATTCATGACACTTTCCAGGCTGTCATCACGACGGAGTAATGAAGATTTAATCTTCTCTTCCCACTTCTCAACTTCTGAATCAGACATTGCACTCTTTTCATCATCTGTCAAAGGCTCATATCCCTTTGCCGTATCTGCGTTGTAAAGTGATGTCATCTCGTTGATCAGAGAATTGTACTGTGTCAGGAAACTCTTGATCTTATCGTAAATTGCCTGTGTATCGGTCGCAGTTGTGACGGTAATCGCATTGGTATCCCCATCTCCGGTTGCCTGCATTGCAGTAATGGAAAGTCCGTTGATAGAGTAGGTATTCAGTGAACTGGTGTATGTAATACCGTTTAATTTAATTTCAGAATCACAGCCATCAATCTTCTTAGCACCTGAATTGGTATATTGAGAGCTCTGATCCATAATTTCTTTTGAATTCTGTACTTTCTTTACAAATGCAGTTAATGCTGTTGTATAGTCTGATGAAGTTGAATCCATTGCAGCCAGATCTGCAAGTACCGAATTATCATCCATCGTTTTCTGTGCTGTGGTCATGGTCGTCTGATTCTTTGTAATGACCTCCGCATATTTGTTTGTCACCTTTGTAACATCACTTGCTTTACCTGTTTGATATGCCTGCTGAATGGAATCAATGATATTCTTTCTGGAATATTCATCATCAGCAGCCAGTGAATCCTCTGCACTTTCATACACATTGACTTTCTCAATATTAGATGTCAATTTAGAAACAACCTCATCGGTAAGTGTATCCTTCTTATCCTCTCTAATCTTACTGAGTACATCTGCGGAACGTTCGATACCTGTTGCTGCAGTTCCCTGTGTATATTTCATCTCTGTAATATCTTCTGTTGTACAATCTGACACAGCAACTGTTTTTCCACCACTGACTACATTTTTATCACTATCTACTTCCTTAAAAGTGGTTCCGTCTAATATATAATTTTTTCCATCTGTTCCTGCATATGTTCCGTTATCATTCGGTGTATACACAACTCCGTTTTTATCTGTATACTTATCCCCAATCTTATGCGATGTACCTGTAGCATTATAATATGCCACATTTTCTTTGATACTGATCGTCTGTGTCGTGCCATCATCTGAGATATAAGAATATTTTGCATTTCCATCATCATCCTTATCACCGGTTGCTGTCCAGACATGACCATCTTTATCTGTATAAGTTCCGTCATCATTCGCTGTATAGGTAAGATTATCGCTTCCCTGATAAGTTACAACTTTCTGTATATACTGTTTGGTTCCATTATTATCATACGCGTAAATCGTATTACCATCTGCATCTTTACCTGCTTCTGTATATACATTCCCAGCCGCATCCATCACAGAATTCACTCTCTGGGTTGCACTCATGCCAAGTAAAGTTTTAAGTTTCTTCTGATCATCAGCAGATAAACCACTGTTTTTTAACGCATCCATCATCTCTGTATATGCCGCTGCATATCCATATGCAGATGAAAGATTCGCATTCTGTCCTGATGCTGTCTTATATGATGCCTGCGCCTTCTGATATTTCTCGATGGCCTTCACAACATTCTGTTCTAGTTGTGTACCATCAGCATCATAATACTGCGCATATGACTTATACGTTGCATTTGTTGCATCAGAGCCAACACTCAGTCCTAACTGATACAGCGCTCTTGCACCTTCTGTATTTGCACCGGTCAGGGTAAAATCGTTATCTTTTCCGGTATCCTTTGAGCTAATGAAGATACGATGATTTGTTGCATCATAGTTTGCACTGACACCGGCATCTTTTAATGATGCAATCACATCACCAACGGTTGATCCCTGTGTTAATGTGATTTCTTTTGTTGTACCATCACCCTTGGTCAGGTTGATCTTTGCATCTCCACCTGTGTAGCCAAGTTCTGCAAGCGTTGTAGATGTTGTTGTACTGTTTGAAAGCTGCGCTCCGGTCAGATAACCTGCCTGTGCAACTTTAATAATGTTTAACTGCTGTGTTCCGGTCGGTGCATTATTTCCTGCCTTTACCGTTGCTTTTGTAGAATCGGAAACAGTTGTTGATTTTAAATTGTATGCAGTGGAAAGCTTCATGTTACCAACACTGGTATAGAGACTGTAAATCTTTGTATTTAAAGTTTTCCATGCATCCTGCTTCCAAGATAACTTTGTCTGTGCCTTTTTGTATTTATTCGTTTTGTAATTGTATGAAGATACAAGAGCTGAAATAATCGCTTCTGTATCAAGACCTGATGTCAAACCGGTAATTCTGATTGGCATATTATCACTCCTATCTAATGAAACTTTTCATCTGTTATTATATACTCTGCAGACAGACTGTACTGTCTTTGTTTACATTTTCTCGTCCACTAAAAGTCCTGCGACTTCCCAGACCTTTGCAATCATGTCAAGTGTTTTCTCCGGTGGATATTCCTTTAAGACTTCTTTCGTGTCCTTGTCCACAATCTTGATCATAACGCGGTTCGTGGCATCGTGAATGCCAAAGACTGCTTCCGAATTGTGTGCTTTCTTATTAATTTCTTCTACAGCTTTGCGGATCTGGGTGTTATTTCCTGCTCCTACGAGTGTTTCCTGCTCCTCATCCTTGTCGTTTCTGGCACTCAGACTGTTTTTGGTATCCGTACTGTTTTTGTTTTCTGCCTTCCATGGAGTTGTGATGTTCTCCACTGTCTGCGTTGTACCGCCTGTAGCACTTCCGCTACCTGCAGCACTGCTATTTCCTGCTGCAGCTGTCTCTACGGATTTGCCGTAAGATGCTGTCGATGTTTCCTGTATCCGTTGAACTCCCATGATCCTGACCTCCGTTTCCATGGTATTCTCAGCTTCTTTCTGCTGTAATCTGCACTTCCTTGTGTCTGTCTGCGTTTGTCAGTTATATACCAAACTATGCGCATACTTTTACTTAATCTGCAATTTATATCGGTTTCTTTGCGTATAAAATTAATACCGGAGCCGCATTTTTCTGCCTGTATAATAGAATGCACGCTCCGAGGTCATTCTATTATTGTGAATTATGTGCTCCGGTATTTTTTAGAGCAGATCTTTTAAGGATGCGATCGCATCGATATTAAGAGCTGCCTTATTTTCATTCTGAATCTGAAGATATACTTCCTTGCGGTATATCGGCACTTCTTTCGGCGCAGATATACCGATTTTTACCTGATCTCCGCGGATTTCAAGTACTGTGATCTCGATATTGTTATTTACCACCAGAGACTCACCTTTTTTTCGTGTCAATGCCAGCATTTTTATTCCTCTGCTTTCTTTCTGCCTTTTACGGCTTCATATACATTAAACTTGATTGGATAATCATCTTCCACAATCACCTGACAGCCTTTTCTGGTATCTGTATTGATTACCAAAGGTGCCTTTAAATTGACAGTCGTATCTTTCTTATCCGCCGCTGCTGTCAGCGTTACAAGTATGTAAGTATTATCTTCTGTAAGGTCTCCAAGCGGGATCAACATCTCATCGCTGACTGACGGTGCATAATCCGGTTTCAGTTCATTTGGATGCATGACCGGAAATGCAACTTCCGGTTCATCCATGGACTGGAACCACATGATCGAGGATGGTGTTCTTTCTTTTTCCTTGTCAAAAATCAATGTAAATTTTCTCAGATCCGGAAATCCGATCATCCCATTCTCTAAGGTAATGATCTTCTCCTCATCGATATCTATTTCCCCAAAAAGCCTTGTATTTGCTTTCATTCCCTTTTCCTCCTGATGCAGCCTGTGTGATCACGACATGCATTCTAAGAATAATGCTGTTAATATAATTTACAGATAGCTGAGTAATGTCACCTGATTTACTTTGGAAGCTGCCTGCAGTGATGACTGGTAAGCAGTATATGCCGCTGTATACTCTAGAATGATATCAGAGAGCTCACGGTCTTCATTCTTGGACTTTAACTCTTCCATCGTTTCCTGCTCATTTGACATACGGTTTTTCGTCAGCGCAAGGCTCTGTCCTTTGCTTCCGACGTCTGTCAATGCAAGATTGACTTTATTCAGGTAAGTATCGCAGTTCCCAATGTAGCTGTTATAGAGTTTCTGCATATTATCATTTGCATAATCACGCTCTTTTTCGGCTGCTGCGATCCACTCTTCTAATTTTGCCTGACAGTCATCGGAAGAATATTCCTGCATTTTCTTCATGGCATTTAAATCTGTCACTTTCTGTTCTGCGTCAAGCGAACGCTGTACAGCATCGATCAGCTCATCCACATCCCTGCTGAGTCCATGATCAAATACATTTGATGCCTCTGTATTGACAGTAAGTGTCTGGTTTGCAGCCACTACATAATCGATATCCTGATAGATCTGATTGCCATCTTTATCATATTTCTCATACTTTAACTTATTGTTCGTATCTGTAATATTCGTGCAGTTGTAATAATATTCCGGACGAAGTTCACCATTTGTAAATCCGGTCTTTGTATAGGAAATATCCAAAGATGCTTTATTAGTGGAAAGTGTATCTGCTGCTGTTTTGCTGAATACCATTTCTCCGGTATTACGGATCAGCACTGCCTCTCCATCTGCAATGTCATATGATTTTGGTGTTTTCGTAGATGCTTCTAACCATTTATCATAAGAATCATATACGGTAACATTCATATTTCCCGTCTTATTGACAGGCGTTGTCCCTGTTGTATCTGTATAATTGTAACTGATCGTTACCGTGCTGCCATTTGCAGAGGTTTTTGTGGTAGTTCCTGCTGCATCTGTCACATCCAGGCTGTCAATGCTGTCATAGCCAAGACGGATTCTATTATAAGCAGCCTGGGTTGGAGAAGCGATCTTTGTGCCATCTAACACATCTGCCTTATTTCCCGGAACTGTAACATCATTTCCATAATACCGGTGTTCCTGCAGATCAGCATACGACATCTTCTGGTCGATCTCGTATGAAGTCTTTTGTTCGTCTTCCGTGAATGTCAGCTTTTTATTTGTGCGGTATCCGGTAAATACTGTTCTGCCGGCATAGTCTGCATTTCCCTCTGCATATACTTTGTCACGAAGTTTTTCCAGCTGTGTCAGGATTGTTTTCCGGTTGTCTGTCGTCAGGGAATCCTGGGCACCGTATTCACACTGGGTACGGATCGTCTTGATCACTTCCTGCATACTGGTGATCGCAGTCTCTGTTACATCTAACCATGACTCTGCATCCGGAATGTTCTTCTCGTAGTACTGGTCGATCTCACTTAAGGTACTGCGCAGACGGAGTGCACGGATCGCTGTTACCGGGTCATCAGAAGGACGCTGTATTTTTTTCTGGCTGGTCATCTGATTGTTCAGTGTGTCCACATTTCCTTTATTTCCATTGATATTAATGGATGTATTATGCAATATGATATTATTTGTAATACGCATTGCCATTTCCTCCTGTTATAAATCCGTTTATACTCCGGTTTCCTCGATCAGTTTGTCATATACTTCTGCCATAACTGAGATCATCTTGGATGATAAATTGTAGGCATTCTGGAACTTGATCAGATCAAGTGCTTCCTCATCCTCATCCACACCGGAAACAGACATTCTCTGTGTCTCAAGCGCCGCCTGTATATTTGTATAATTGTTGCTGAAGATCGTAGACTGCTGTGTATCAATGGAGATATCAGAAATCATACATTTCAGGAATCCTGATGCATTTCCTGCACGGAATAAAACCGTATCACTCTTTAATTTTGCCAGATCTTCAACCAGTTTATACTTATCTACACCATCTTCTGTATCGGTCTTATACTGTGCAGCAAGTTTAGATGAATCTTTTACACAAATGGAAGAAACGCAGATATTGGATGCTGTCAGTTTGTAATATGAGCTGGCACCACAGTCTGTTGTGTTTCCATTATTCTTATCGCTCTTTCCTAATGCATATTCCTCGCCGGTTACCTGATCTGCCCCGGTAAAGAATGAATAATAATCGGTTGCATTTCCGTCTAAATCCTGTCCTTTTAACATAATATCATTAAACAAAGAACAGAAAGAACGTAAAAACTGGTTCATCTGTGACATGTAATACGGAACACCCATGGTATCAACAGAGTTTCCGATGGATGCCTGCATTCCATCTACCTTATTGGACTGCTGCTGGCTTAATGCATCTTCAAGTTCAAATGTATAGGATGTGATCTTGCCATTGGCGTCTGTCTCAAAAGTAAAGTTTGTATAATTGTAATCTTTTCCGTAAATGGTAAGTGTACCGCTCTCAGGCACCGTCATTGCCTCAATGTCTGTGATGGAAGGACTGACAACTTTCACATGTTTGCTGTCGATCACTCTTGCCTCACCGGTAAAGTTCTCTCCGTTATTACCATCACGGATATCAAACAATGCCTTTAAGGTACCTGACATGGAACTTGCTCCCGCTTTGAAACTGTTTCCGGTTTTTTCCCATTTAACATCATATAAGCCATCCATATCGGACTGGTTTACTTTATTTTCCCTTGCAACGCATTGTAATGTTTCATAATCGTAGGTATCGACTAATACCTGTCCACCAATCTTAACTGTAAAGTAATTGGCACCTGTTGGCAGTTCCGGATCATTTGAATTCTGTACCGGAAGTTCCTCTGCCTCTGTCGGAACAATTTCGGATAACTCATCGATCAATAGTGCTCTCTGGTCACGAAGCTCGTTTGCATAACCGCCCTGGATCTCAATGACGTTGATCTGATGATTTAAACTTGCAATCTTTTCTGCGATGGAATTGATATTCTGAACCGTGGACTTGATCTCCTCGTTGGCATTATTCTGAATATCTCCCAGACCGGATGCAACGCTGTTAAAGAATGTTGCAAAGTTCTGGGCACTTCCGATAAACTGCTGACGTGTATTCACATCTCCGGCATTGTTCTTTAAGGTATCTAAGTCATTAAACATCGTGTTTAAGATTGTTGAAAAACCTTTGGAAGAATCATCATCAATAAAATAATTTTCAATCTGCTTCAGGTAATTGAGCTTCGTCTCATATAAACCGACAGATGACTGGTTGTACCAGTATTTGTTGTCATAATACTGGTTGCGAAGCTGTTTTACGGACTCGGTCGTAACACCGGTTCCCATACTGCCGTATTTTGCATAGGCACGAATAGACTCGGAAGCAACACGGTTTGCCTGCTGTTTGCTGTATCCTTTTGTCTGTACATTCGATATATTATTTGCACTCGTATTTAAGGCAACCTGATATGCACTTAATCCTGAAGATGCAATCGTTAATCCAAAAAATGTTGATGGCATGTTAACCTCCTATGCTGCTATCCAAGCTGTGTGATCAGATGCTCGATCATCTCATTAATAACATTAATAAAACGGCTGGATGCATTGTATGCGTTCTGGTATTTGATCATATAAGTCAATTCTTCATCCGAAGAAACTCCGATTACCTGCTGTCTCTGGTTATCAACTGACTGTACCGTCTGGGACAGGTTTGTTGCAGTAGAATTGTATACATTTCCGTAGGTAGCAACCTCTCCGATCATAGCTGCATAATAGTCCTTAAAGCTGTATGCCTTTGTGTCATTCGGATTGACTGTAAGGCTTTCTTTATCCCACACTGCTGCAAGTGTCGCCATCAGTGACTGGTCTACATCTCCATTCTGCCGTAAATGTGGAAGTAGTGTTTCATCTGTGATCAATGCGCTGTTCACACTTGTACTTCCCATCGTGTACTGCTTTGTAGTATCAGCCGGATCTTCTTCATTGTATAAATAATAGGTCTTTGTCTCACCAGAAGCCGGATCTGTATAGGAAACCTCCGTATAACGTTCCGTTCCAAGTCTTGTAAATAACTCCTGTGGCGGAAGTTTGCCATCTGATCCCACTGCGCATTTATCTGCATCTAAGATCTTTGTATTTGCTGTTACCGTATAAGTATTGCCATCTGCATCCGTCATGGTAACGGAATTATTTCCTGTCAGGCCTGTAATATAATTTGATGCTTCTGTATTCGGGCATAAAATATCGTTGATCGCTGTTGCAATTCCATGGAACAGCTGATCCATCTGTGCTTCTGCACGGAGCATAACCGACATGCCTGTCGTATCATCATAAGTCTTGCTGTCCACTCCAAGAATATCCTTGTAATTGGCAACTTTATCTCCTCTCGCAAGCACAAGAGCTTTGATCTCTCCCATATCGTTTTTATTTTCCGTGGAAATATCACGGTTAAAATTAAACAGATAGGTATACTCACCCTTGTCCGGATCTGACAGATGGGACCAGTATGGTGTCACAAATCCTGTCGCTTTGTCCGTCTGTTTTTCTACTTTATAGTAGCCGTTCTCATTGACAAACTCGTTGCCCTCCACGCTGACGCGCACAACACCGTTTACTTCTTCTTTATAGGAGATATCAACGAGACTTGCTAACTCATCCAGTGCTAAATCTCTTGCATCACGCAGTGTCATTGCAGTTTCAATATTTCCTGCCTCGATCTTCTGGATCTGCAGATTTAGTTCACTGATCGTCTTTCCAAGTTCATTGACCTGATCAATGTCATCGGAAATCTGTGAATTGATATTATACTGATAACTCTTCAGTCCAGAATAAACAGCACTTGATCTGCTGGTAAAAAGCTGTGCCTTCTGAATAACAAGATTCTGATATACGCTATCCTCCGGGTATTTATATAGCTCCTGAAATGAGCCCCAGAAATCGGTTAATGCGTCCTGAAAAGCCTGTCCCTCTAATTCCTGATAATAGTTCTGTACCTCTGTCAGTGCCTCACTGGTCGATGCGTAAAAAGACTGACGGCTTGATTCCGTACGGTATAACCGATCTAAGAATACATCTCTTGAATGGACAACATCTCCGATCGTTACACCAAGACCGGATTGCTGATTGCTGATTGCTGCTGTTGTATTAAATGTGACATAGTCACGGTCTGCAAACAAAACGCTCTGACGCACATATCCTGTTGTGTCTAAGTTCGCCAGGTTATTTGATGTTACGTTAAGTGCATTCTGACTGCTCTGTAAACCGGCTACGCCGATAAACATACTTCCAAAACCATTTGCCATGGTAGTTCCTCCCTGCTTTTACTATTGCTTCGCGTCGAATCCACTGCTGCCTAAGATATCGCCTGTATTATAGGCATTCTTATCATAGTTGGCAGTCTCAGGTGCCTGTCGCGTACTTCTCAGCAAGGTAAGGTCAAATTCCACCATCTCCAATGCCTGTTTTAAAAGTGCTTCATTCTGTCTGTTTAGCTGCTGCATCTTAGCACCGGCCTCAAGCAGCCTGTCACGCTGTCTGGTAAGTGCTTCCTGTTCTTTTGGCTGCTTGTTAAGATATCCGATCATCTTTGTGATCGTCATCTCTTCCGGGCTCTGACCTAAGACAGTCGCCATATCCGTCAGGACACGGTTTCTTTTATTGGAAAGATTAAGAAGCACGCTCGCAGCATCCTGCTCTCTCGTCGTAACATCCGTAAGATGTTCGATATTGCCCTGCACCACTGCGTCTGTTTTTTCAGTCGCAAGTGTGATCAGTTCCTGATACTGCTTCTCCTCTTTACCCAGCACATCCAAAAGCTCTTCCATTAAACTAGCCACAGATTCATCCTCACTTTTACTTTACTAAAGCATTGTACTTTTCTAATAACTTATTCGCGAAATCATTCATATCCACGTTATAATTACCAGAGTCCAACCTTTCCTTAAGCTGTGCGACTCTATCTTCCCTGATATCCGAAGCATCTGCCACTGCCTGCTTTGCGATCTGGTAATCACGTCCCATAGAAGAGATCTGCACTTCATCGCGTCCGGTGCTCATCTGCTTTGTGTTCTGCACTTTCTGCGTTTTCTCTCTATTGTAAAGTTGTGCCACCTGATTATAAGCTTCTACTCGCATAATGGCATCTCCTTTCTTCCTTGAAATTCGCTTTCTAGTGTTTATATCGGACGAATCATTTTTTTCATTAGCGCAAATATGAAAAAAGGAAATGACAGGTCACCACTTTTCGCAGTATCCTGTCATTTTTCTACTGGTATTCACGGATCAGGCAGTATTGTTTCAGTGGGAAGTTCTTCTCCACAATTCCATACACCTGAAATCCAAAGTTTTTATAAAAATCTACATTTTTTTCATTGTGTGTTTCCAATGATATCATCATGTGGTGTTCCTGCGCATATGCGATCGTTTCATCTAACAGTTTCGCAGCGATCCCATGGTGCTGCATTTCCGGATCGACTGCAAGATAAATAATATGAAGTCTCTGTGTCTGGTGCAGCTGATCGGTCCAGCTTGAGTTCAGGTAATCCCCACCCTTGATAAAATTGTGGAACGTCGCAAGTGTCGGATCTTCCTTGATCAGGAAAGCGTCCGTATGGATCGTCGCCCATGACTCCGTCAGAAAAAAGTGGAACATATTAATGTGTTCCGCCTCATCCGACACGACAAGAATGCTGTTTAATTCTTCGCTGTCCGCAAAAATCTCACATGTCTCATAAAATTCATCCATATCACATTGAAATAATTCCGGCATCAGCCGTTCTCTTATTTCGGCATCCGGGATCAGCGTTTCATAGAGTGGATCATGCACAAAACAGCGGTATAAAAGCTGCTCTAATTTTGGCAGGTCCTCGCGCTGTACCCGGTATAATTTGTCCGATTTCATATTTTTCTTATCCCCTTTTTATTGTGTCAGAACATTTCCTTTACCGTCTGACTGATTTCTTTTAAGGTCTCGCAGAGACGTCTGGTCTGTTTTTTATAGCATTCCTTTAAGTAATGCAGTTCTTCCCGGTAATCTGTGTCTGCTTCTTTTCTCTTTTTCAGCAGGCATTTTACCACATGGTAGAGATCTTCATGCCCTAACAGCCTGCCGTAACCCCATTTCAGACGATCTTTGGGCTGATTGAACACATAGTCCGTAAAATGGCGGTAAACATATTCATCAAACATAAATGCATACGCATTGTTATCCACCTGATATATTTTTTCCAGTGCTTTATCCACATCAGATTGTTCCAGAGCGTTTACAGAGTCCTGCAATAAGCCAATATTTTTCCACAATATCTCATGTGGGAAAAATACCTCTCCATACCAGTCAATGCGGACAAAATGATCCTGCTCCTGTTTGAATTTTACAAGCAGTTGTTTTTCTCTTTCCCTGTTTTCCGCAAAGAGCTGTTCTGCCTCTTGCATGTTACCTTCTGCAAGAAGTGCGTGGTAGCGTGTATTGATAGCGGCAGTCTCTTCGTAAGACTGTTTTGCTTTTTCCTGTGCCTCTTCTGTTACCTGAATTAATTTTTTTGTGATTGCAGCGATCTGTTCCTGTGTTTCTTCCACTTTCGCTGCGATTTCACTGCCTCCGGCAAGTATGCGCTCTAACACCGGTGTAAAATCAAGCGGCACAACTGCCGTTTCATCCAGTGCTAAGATCAGCAGTGCGAACAGCTCATGGTGCAGCCGGTAAACCGCCTCATCATAAAAATCATCATTATCAAACTGGGAATGGTAATGTGTTTCCATGAAACTTCCGCCGGTAAAATCATTGACCATGGAAGGGATTCCTGCGATTGCCATCGAAAAATCATCTGACCAGGTTTCGATCGGTGCCGTCACGCTTGTCATCTCAGGATAAGCCTTTGTCAGTTCCGGAAGTCCGTCTAAATATTCTTTTATATAATGTACATATTCATAACAGCAGCGGATTCTTGCACGCGTGCCGTGTGCCAGCGCCGGCAGCTCAAAATTCAGATCTGCGATCACTTTTCCGACCCATTCCGGATGTGCGGTAAAAATCTGCTCGTAAGCTCCGGTCGACCAGTCAAAGTTGGAATCAACAACGCCCCATTCCTCTGCCGCCATCGCACAGAACACGATCGTGTTGTTCGGCTTGAATCCGCTTTCAATCAGCGTTTTTGCAATGCCAAACATCATGGCAACTGCCGCATTATCATCCTGAAAGCCCGTAAAATAGGAATCGTAATGGGCCGATAGCAGGATCATGGAATCCGTCTCACGCCCTGGGATGCTTCCTACAATATTAAAGGTTTCCTGATCTCTGATGACCGAAGAACAGGCGTCAAACAGCACCGTTGTCTCCCCATATGCCCGGTGTCCTTCCGCTGCCGCCAACGCCAGATCTGCTTTGAGCACAGCTGCGTCCGCCTGAGAAATAGAAAAAGCAGCAGCCTCCTTCGGTCCTGCGATATCCTGCGCATTTAAGGCCGTATTATGTATTTCCCCATATCCGTTATCCTGAACTGCGATCAGAGCCGCCGCTCCCTTTAAATGAGCCTGATAGACCGGAAAATTAATCCACCACTCTTCTCTCTGATTGATATCAATGAGGACCAGTTTGCCTGTGACATCTATATTTTCATACTGTTCTGCCGTTCCTCGGCCCAGATATACCATGGAAAACTTCTGAAAGCCTTCTGTATGAAACTCTGTCTGGTATGCTCCCAGCTGAAATTCATGCTCCTTTCCTTCACGGTCTTTATAGCGCAGCACTGCATGGTGGAAATCCCAGCTGTCCACGCAGATCTTATCCTTATGCACATCCGAAAGCCCCAGACGCTTCATTTCCTCAAACAGAATATCCCCGGTCTCAAGCTCTGCTTTGGATCCGGCAGTCCGGTATCCCAGTACAGGATTGGTTTTTGGTTCCTCCATCCTCTTTGCCAGACGGTAGGAATATTCTGTATCGACTGCTTCGATCAACTTCTGTTCCCAATTCTTCCATTTATCCATTTTCTGTTACCTCACTTGCTTCTTGCCTGTTTTGTAAACGCTTTAAGGAAAAAAGGCGCGGCCGGAGTTTCCTCCTGCTGCACCTGATGTTCCATTTTTGTTGACAGCCGCCTCTCTTCTACTGAGCAATTTTGGCTCCGTCCTCTCCTACCAGATAATGATCCGGAGTAATGCAGTTTGTGAGCATATCTCCATTTTCAGAGCAATAATACTCCTTTTCATTCCAGGGAATCCATCCTGTCTGCATATAGCCCTCTGCGTCAAAGAAAT
>OHCZ01000780.1_pt1 | contig 15381 bp, 13 predicted proteins | sample 1566891 | NCBI WGS metagenome assembly OHCZ01 (sample SAMEA3879510, study PRJEB24766) | human gut metagenome | biome: human-associated habitat; feature: feces | place: USA | collected 1985/1987
GACGCCCTGCTAGTTTACTTGCAAAGGCGTCTTTTTTTGCTATTTTATAGGGCGACAGCCCTACAGCGAGGGAATTCTTTCCCGAGCTGTGCATGGCGTAACATTCTCTTTCGCACTCGATTTTCTTGGTTTGACCACATTTTTACGACAAATTCTTGGAAAAATATATTTGTCTGATTTTCTTACTACTCCTCATCTCTTTTATTATTAGATTTCAGGCATACTTGCTAATTTCTTCTATTCAGCCTTCCCCTCTGGGAAAATAATTTTAAACACAAAGAAAAAAATCACCATGGAAACTCCACCTGTGATAATTGTCACAAGCATGTTATAGACTGCCGGTGCCACATATGCAGATGCAACCGGCATCCACAGATTATTAAATCCATTACAAATCAGTGAGATTACCACCCATGCAACAAAATACCAGATTGCCTGATATACAGGATTTCCATGGCTTTTAAAAGTAATATTTCTCTGAAGTGGAAAATTGATACACTGTGCAAGAAATGACCCCAATTCATAACTGATAAAATAGCCAAGTCCACCACCGATCAGTATATTCCCCGTTGCATCACGCAATACATTATACCCCAGCAAACTCCATGTAAATTTTACTCCAAACAGATTCATGGAAACCTTTGGCCACATAAATTCTGTACCAGCCAGACCAATTCCCAAAATCCCTGGTAAAAATGTAAATACAAGATACTGGAATACTGTCACGCCCATACTGAATATAACAAAATAGAATATCTGATAAAGCCATTTTGCGATAGCAGAATGTTTCTCTTCAAAACATTTCCATATATTTTTTATATGATTCATCTGCACTTCCCTCCGGCTCCTTTTAATAATTTTTCATATTTCTTATTATTTCTTCTGTTTCTGAAATATCCGCCAACTACTTTTTTTACTCCAAGCATAAAGTGACCATTCACAGCATCGACAATTCCATATACCATTTCCATACTGACTGCCCCGCCGGTCATCTTGGCAATCCCCCGGAACGGCATATTGTAAATAAAAAGAATATTCAGATCTGGCTTTCCCTGTGCCTCACTCTTCTTTTTCATTTTTGTGAGACATCTATATATCAGTCTTGCAAGTCGGCTTTTTGCATAATACATCTGACAAATTGCATCATTGATTTCCAGATTTCCACTCCATCTTCTGTTCGGTATCTCATGGCCAAGAAGTTCACGAAATTCCTCATCTGATATTTTCTGCACGATTCCTGTATAATAGTAAGGCATTTTTGCCGGATTATACGGATACCCTTTACTATTTCCTGTTCTCTCGGTCATACCTGTTAAACGAATATCTGCAACACTGGCTCCTACCATAATCTGATAAGTTCCTGTTTCTATTTCCCACTGTCTCGTTTTTATATTCCAATAACGGAATGTCTTATCATCAAAGGGAATCCTGAGCTGTCTGCTTTCTCCTGCCTTTAGATAAACTTTTGCAAAACCTTTCAGTTCTTTTTCCGGTCGGAACACGATTGCATTAGGAAGTCCTACATACATCTGAACAACCTCTGCTCCATCTCTGTCACCTGTATTGGTAACCGAAACTTTGATTCCATCCTCTTCTATGATAAGATCAGAATATGTAAATTCCGTATAAGAAAGCCCAAATCCAAATGGATATTGCACCCGGACTTTTGAAGTATCATAATAGCGATATCCCACATAAACACTCTCGCGGTATTCCGATGTTTTCTCATTACTTGGATAATATCGGAATGCCGGTGTCTGTTCATAAGATATGGGATATGTTTCCGCCAATCTTCCTGATGGATTCACTTTTCCGGTCAGAATATCCAATGTTGCAGAAGCGCCTGCCTGTCCATTCAGATAGCCATGCAAAATCGCTTTGCAGCAGGTGTGCCATGGCATTTCTATCGCAGATCCTGCACTCAGTACTCCAATAATATTTTCATTCACTTTACTGATATCCTGCAGAAGATCTATCTGATTCTGCGGAATACGCATATGGGTTCTGTCCAGTCCTTCTGATTCACTGATCTCATCAAGACCAAAGCAGAAAATTACAATATCCGCATTCATAGACAAATTTAATGCAAACTTTCTATCATTCTCATCTACATCTCCATTTCTATGATAGCCTCTTGTCATTCCCAGAATATTCAAATCATATTGTTGCAAAATCGATGACATATCTTCTACTTTTGTTGGATTGACCATAGAAGATCCTGCCCCCTGATATCTGGGTGAAAAAGCAAAATCTCCAATAACAGCGATGGATTTTTTTGTATCCAGCGGAAGAATCTGTTTTTCATTTTTCAGAAGAATCATGCTTTCTGCTGCTGCTTTCCTTGCCAGTTGATGATGTTCATTTCTGTCAAAGTTTTTATCTGAAAGCTTCTTCCCTGATGTCAGTTCCATCACTGCATCCACCAGTTCTCCAACTCTTTCATCCAAATCCGCTTCCTTCAGCTTTCCATTTTGGACAGCAGCAATCACTTCTCTTGCAGAATCGTACCCACAGGACGGCATCTCCAGATTTGAACCGGCAGCAACTCCTTTCACATGGTCATTGCTTCCGCCCCAGTCTGTTACTACAATTCCATCAAATCCCCAGTCTTTGCGCAGGATGTCTGTCAAAAGATGTTTGTCCTCATTAGCATAAATCCCATTAATCTGGTTGTAACTGCTCATGATTGCTTTTGCGTGTCCTTCTTTAACAGCTATCTCAAAACCGGTCAGATATATTTCTCTTAATGTCCGTTCGTCAACAACTGCGTCCATTGCCATTCTCCGAAGTTCCTGACTGTTAACCGCCAGATGCTTCGGGCAGGCATAAACGCCTTTACTTTGTATTCCGCGAATATATGACGCTGCCATCTTCCCGGAAAGATATGGATCTTCTGAAAAATATTCAAAATTTCTTCCACATAATGGGCTTCTTTTAATGTTTAATCCCGGACCAAGCAGGATATTTACATCCATACTTGCTGCTTCCTCTCCAAGAGCCTGTCCAATCTCTTCCCCCAGATCCTGATCCCAGCTGTTTGCTATCGTCGCTGCTGTGGGAAAACAAGTTGCATTCAAGGATGCATTCAGTCCCAGATGATCTCCTGCTCCCGCCTGTTTTCTGATTCCATGCGGTCCATCTGAAAGAAAGATGGACGGGATGGAAAGCCTGTCAATTTCTCTGGTCTGCCAGACAGTTTTTCCACTGAGGATCGCTGCCTTTTCTTCTATTGTCATCTTTTCAACCAATTTTTGCTGTTTCATAATTGTTTTCCATCCCACTTTCATCCTTATTCAGCATTCTTTCTTTTCTTATATCCTCTGATTACCAGTACTTCCATTCCTGCTATGAAAAGTGCTATTACAATGTCGATACCAATTCCTGCTTTTTTCCAGTTTTCCATACCTGTTTCTTCGTGTTCTCCGTCATAAGCCCAGCTGCTTACAACTGTATACATGACATTTTTGCAGGCATTTCTCATCTGAAGTACAGATGTTGGATGCTCCGGATTAGCTACATTGTTCTCTTCTCCGTTGAATGTGGACAACATTGCATCTACTCCATTCGCCAAAGCTGCATCTGCATTCATAAATCCATGACCATTGTTTCGGAAGAAATCTGTAAGTGCCATTCCTCTGAATCCCCATTCATCTCTGAGAACTGTATTCATAAGGTTACTGCATTCTCCAGTCCATTTATCTCCAAGGAAACTCCAGGAAACCATAACCGCATTTGCGCCACCCTGTTTCACAGAAATTTCAAATGGTTTCAGATAGATTTCCCTGATTGCCTGCTCATTTGACCAGACACTTACCATCTTTGCATTTCCTTCATACAGTGCAAAATGTTTGATATAAGAATAAACTCCATATTTTCTTGCTCCTTCTACTGCTTTTGCTCCCATATTTCCTGAAAGAACTCCATCTTCTGAGAAATATTCATAGTTTCTTGCTCCAAATGCAGTTCTATGAGTATTCATACCTGGTGCATACCAGCCCTCTGCACCCATTTCCTGACTGATCTTGCCCATGCATTCACCCCAGGCCTGTGCAAGTTCCTTATTCCATGTGGAAGCAACCACAACTTCAATTGGAAATCCAATAGAACCAACTCCTGTAAAGTTGTTATTAATTGCTGCTGGTCCATCGAAATCAAGTGTAGCCACTTTTCCCACAGAATCCATAGCTGCTGTCTGATAACCAGCCATTGCAATCATATTTGCCATTTCATCAACAGTAAGCTGATCCAGAAGTTTTTCCCAACGAGGATCGTCATAATCAGCATCACGCATATCAGCTAATGTAAGTCCATTATCTGCTCCCGTTGTCGGCATTACATCCTCATCATTGAGGTATGTAGTCTTATCAAAGTTGCTGTTCAGATGATATTCAGAAACATATGGCTCACCCAGTTCTGCAGATGCCGGCGCTTTTGTAGCCTCTTCATAATTTGCAAAATGATCTGCTCGTGAAAGATATGTCACATCGCCTTTTGCATCTTCAAATACATTTGTTGCTGCAGTATCATCTGATGCTCTTTTATTTTCTCCCTTATATACTACATCATCACCTGCAGTATAAGTTTTCTGATCCAGCACAGTGTGTGAATCGCTGTTGATTGAAATCACATAATCCCCTTTTTCAAGAACATATGCTTTTGCATTATTCTCATCATAAGAAGCCATATCTTCTATACTGAATGTAACTGTAACAGTCTGAGTTTCTCCCGGCTGAAGCAGATCTGTTTTTGCAAACTCGATCAGATTTGCAGAAGATTTCTCGATTCCGCCATTTGTATATGGCGGTTTATAATACACTTCTACTACATCTTTTCCGGCAACATCTCCGGTGTTGGTTACTTCTACATCTACAGAAATCTGTCCGTCTTTCTCCTCCAGTTCACCCATTTTCTGTTCAAATTCCGTATAACTCAACCCATATCCAAATGGATACTGTACAGTCTTATCGTAATCAATCGAACCTTCCTGTGCAGCTGTTTCATAATACTTGTATCCTACATAAATGCCTTCCGCATAATTCGTAAATGCCGGAGCATACACCTGAGCGGTTCCTGCGTTCATTCCTTCAACGGCCATATCTGCCAGATTTGTATACTCCGTTTTTTCTGCATTATTCCACCACGGAGCAGTCGTCATATCATAAATGAATGTATCCGGTGTTTTTCCGGAAGGATTGACTTCACCTGAAAATACTTTACCGAGTGCATTAAATCCCACATTTCCCGTTCCTGGGCACCATACAACAGATTTAATCTGAGGATATTCATCTACGAAACCAAGTTCAAACTGATTTGCTCCATTATAAATTACGATCACATTGTCAAAGTTTGAGCAAACCATATCCACCATATCTCTCTCAGTTTGTGAAAGCTGTAAATAATGTTCTCCCTCCGGGAAATCGTCATACTTATCTGAATTATTATCATATGCCGCTTTACTTACATCCATAGGAATATCATTATGACCTTCACCTGCTTTTCTGGAAAGAACCACAACTGCCACATCAGAATACTCTTTCGCATTTTTAATAAGCTCATCACTGTAAGTATCTACAGGTGGCTCCGGTAATGTCCAGCTCTGTTTCTGGATAGACATTTCCGGATTATCTGCACCATAATTGTTATAAAAATTAACCAGTTCCTGGTTAATAGAAAATCCGGCATTTTCAAGTCCCTGATTCAGACTGACAATATCATACAGATCATTAATTCCACCGGAACCAGCTCCTCCGTAAGCCGGATTAATAGATTCCCAGCCAAAAATATTCAGTTTTTTTGTTTCATTTAAAGGAAGCAGGCTTTCATTTTTCAGAAGAACAATTCCGTCTTCCATTATCTCTTCCGCTACTCCTGCAGCTTCTTCATTTGTTGCATCGCTTAAAGTTCCATTTCCCGTTGCAAGTCCAATCAACGTAGCCATTGGTTTAAAACAGATCATATTCACGCAGACAACAACTGCAAGAACCATTGCGATCGCAGCTTCCCCTCTTATCAGAAATCTTTTGTCCCTGGACATCCTGCGGCATGCGATCATAAATACGATTCCAATTACAAGTGCAGCAATAATACCGATAATATACGGTTTGCATAATTGTAATACCGCCAGAACATCTTCCATTTCAACACTGATCATTCTCTTTTTTCCTCCTTTGACTCTCTCGTCTTTTTCAGGTATCATTTCCTGTTAGCATTACTATAACATGGTTATTATTTCATGCCGTTTTTGGCACCAGATGCAGCAAAGATGGCACAAAATACTAAAAAAGGTCCACCGGACCTTTTTGTCGTATGCTTGGCAACAAAAATACCCAGAGCATCACAATACTCTGGGTAAAAGAATCTTTAGTTCAAACCAATTCTGCTGTACTCCAAATACTACAGAACCATCATATTTTTCTACAGCTGTACGAATACTCTTCAATCCAAAACCATGGTTTTTACTATCCTTTTTTGTTGTTGTAATCAGATCCTCTTCATTTTTGGAAATTTCTGCTTCACAATAATTCTCTATCTTGATGAACACAAATCCTTTTTGAGCGGATACTGTCAGATGGATCAGTCTTTTTTCCAGATCTGGAATCAAAATTACATATTCAATCGCATTATCCAAAGCATTTCCAAATATAGAACATATATCTGTTACATGCATATGATCCAATAATTTTCCATCTGCCACACAGGTAATCTGTATATGATTTTTTCGACAATGGAAAATCTTAGCTGCCAAAATCGTATCAAGTACCTGATTCCCCGTTCTGCTTATATTTTCAAAAGCAGCGATTTCATTTTCCATGGAATCAATCCATTTTTTTCGTTTCTCTTCATCTGATTCCGCACGAAGTCCCGTTATCTGGTGTTTCAGATCATGGTATTTCATTTGTATGAGATCCAGGCTGTCCTGATAATTTCGGTATTGATCATACTGGCTTTTCAGCATCACGTTCATTACTGAAAGTTCTTTCTCGGCAACATACTCACTGATCCTGCTCTGATAAGCATGCAGGATTGCAATTCCTCCAAAATCGATCAGTGTTCTGATAGAAAAAATATCTGCACGTTCTCTGCTCGCAAATGGTGCATTTTCATTTAAAAAGCTCAGATTACTAAAAGCAAAGATTGCAACAGCCATGATTGCCGCCGCTACTACTTCCTTTACTGTCATCTGTTCAAGATAATTCTGCTTCAGAAGATCTTTTTCTAAATAAATATCAATAGTAAAGCAGCCTCCAAAAACAACCATCGTGATCAGAATTTCAACCCCAAGGCTCTGATTCCCCCATGCCTGTACAATAGATACCATCTGCCACTGCAGCGAAGCTGCAAACTCAGCAAGAACAAATGCACGGGCGCAGCAATAAGCCGCTCCCAGCGGCTTCATATTTCCTCCGATCATAAGAAATCCATACATCATACCTGCAGCGATCATCATACAGGGAATCCACAAAATTTCAGTTACGCTGCCTGTCAAAGTCAGAAAAATACTCTGCATTGCCAGCATGAAAAGACTGCCTGTAAGAAAATGTACAGATTTCATGTTTTCCTTTTTTAAGATATAAAGATAAACCAGACATGCTCCCCACTCTGCTATTGCTGTATAAATTCTTGGAATATCCTGGTATAACATAACTTCCTCCGTTATCCGCCCAACAAAATTAATCCATGTTCAGATTTTGCAAAAGTTTATTCATAAATTCCTTTTTTCTAGTTCTGCTGACTGGTATATGTACACTATGAATCACACAGTCAGAACCAACAATGCCTTCTACATGATTCATGTTTACCAGATACCCCTTGGCGCACCGGAAGAAATTATGAACTATCAATTTTTCTTCCAGTTCCTTTAACGTAACTCTGGAACTGTAATCCCCTCTTAAAGTATGAAAAACTGCATTATGTCCCTGTCCTTCAATAAAATAGATATCTGCTATATCTATCTTTACAACTCCTTCCCCAATCGGAATCGTAAGAAATTCTTTAACCTCAGAGCGCATACGTCCAACTGCTTTATCCAGTTTCTGCGAAAAAGAAAAGTACTCAACTGGTTTTACTACATAATCCATTGCATCAACTTCATATCCACGTACTGCATATTGAATCATATTTGTAATAAACATAATAATTACTTTCTGATCCATCTGACGGATTTTTTCTGCTGCTGTCATACCGTCCATGAACCGCATCTGAATATCCATCAGAATAATATCAAAACCGCCACTGTAATTCTCAGTGATATCTTCTCCATCACCAAATACCGTAACCTTTATTGATCTTCCCCTTTCCGTTTGATATTTCCGGATATACTCTGTTAATTGTTTTACGTAAATTTCTTCATCTTCCACAATTGCAATCTGTATCATCCTATACCCACCTAAATCTCCTTATTCTGTTAAATAGAAAGTAGAAATTCTGTTAAGTTTTCAATAGCATCTGGTTTTTCTGATAGTTCTTTCCCCATCAGTCCCTCTCCCATAATACCAGAATCCGCACTAAGAGACGCAGCGACTCGACTTGAATTCCATACAGCTTCATACATCATTTCCTGATTCTCTTTTGTTACTTTATTGAGAACGTAATAAAATGGTTTTCGAATACTTTCCGATAATTCCCCGATTTTTTTGGAAAGCTGTAGGGATTCATAGGATGGATCTATGATTATCAATATCAAATCTACACCGTTATCAATTCCACGTCCAAAGTGTTCAATACCAGCCTCCATATCCATTAGCGCAAATTGGTCTTCTGTAAGCCTGAGATTTTGGATAAATTGAGTCATAACAGTTCCCATAGCACAAGAACACCCTTCATTTGCCTGATGAATTTTTCCACTGGTCATCAGTTTTACACCGTCCTTCAGACTATAATAATCTTCCGGTATATCATCTATAGTCCAGGTTTCCTCAAAAAACTGATGAGTAAATTTTGATAACATCATATCATTTAAAACATTTTGCTTACCACCGAAATAGTCTGTAAAATCTCTGGGAAGCTTCATACCCAGCTGTCGGTGTAGACCATAATTAGATTCATCGGAATCAATTACCAAAATTTCTTTTCCTCGTCTGGCTAAAGCCTTAGCCAAAAGACTGGTTACTGTACTTTTTCCACATCCACCTTTTCCGCAAACTGCTATTTTCATCTCTATCTTTACTCCTTTTCTTTTTTCTAAATAATAAGCATTACATATGACCATACTTCAAACTGTCTTACTCCACTTCCTCCAGTTCTGTTCCTTCTGGAAGAATATATCCGCAGTTATCACATACTCCGTCCTCTGCTAGTATCCCGTCTTTCACAAAGGCTTCAATGCCTCCCGGTTCATGACAGCGTGGACAATCTAATTCCTGTATCTTTTTCTGATTTCTTACATCCTGGCAATTGGCAAATTCAATTTTACCCATAGTGATTCCTCCATTTTCATTCCATATCAATTTGTCTTCGCAAAAAAGTTCCTACCATACGGGAAAAATCGCTGATATTACGAATATAGGCAAAGTCTTTTCCATAGATTCTCTTTTCCACGGAGAGTTCTTCTTCATTCCCTACAAAAATACCAATTACGAAAATTCCCTGATTTCTGGCCCGACGCACCTCATAAGCAGTATCTTTCACAGCTCCTTCTCCGTCATAGATCTTGGGCTGGCGGGTTCCTGGTCGTTGTATGCTCATATCACAGGGTTTTCCATCACTTAATACGATTAAAATCTTATTTTTTTCCGGTCGCTCCATGAGAGAGGAACAGACTGTTTTCAGTGCAAGCCCATCTCTGTTATTGGCATACGCCCGAAATTGAAAGATTCTTTCATTTGTTTCCCTTGGATCTTCATAATCCCGAAATCTCTGAAGTACTGTATATCCCCAGAAAGCACAGTATCCTGTCACCCGATGAGGAATTCCTGCCTGGCTTAATGCTTCACTGATAATATATCCCTGCGCCGCTACCTGAGCCTGTCTGCCAGCTTGGGAACCACTGGAATCAATCAGGACGTCTATTACAAACTCAGAATCTTCTGCTCTCTTTTTTCTATTAAATAACTTGTCATCGTCTGTTCTTCCAATTTTCCATAACCTCTCAGGAACAAGCTGCCCTGCATCAGATCTGCTGACAAAATCATCCTTTCGGATTATAAAGGCCCGTTTCAGTGACTCTGCCAACACAGAAATATTTCTTTTAATGATCCAGTGATTATTTCCATAATAGGCTTTATTTTTTTCAAACTGCAGCTGAGAAAAACGGTATTGATTATTTTTTATCACAGGGTTCTGTAAAATTCCATCTGTAAGATACAGGATACAGTTTTTGTGGATTCCTGTACAAAATTTCCGGTTGACTCTGGCCTGCTCCGATTCACTTAGATACGATTTTCCGTAATTCAGTTCCACATATTCCCGTATCCGTCGCACTGCCTGTGGATTTATATTCTCCGAGCTTTCCGGAACTTCTTCATTTTCCGGAGAGAAATAAAATCTTTTTTTCTTTTTGTTTCTGATATCCAGACTCATCATCTTTTTTTTGAGATTAGAAAGATATTTTTGAATGATGTCTTCCATCTGTTCATCCGTCATGCACTCCTGCCACGCGTCATTGGTCAATGCCATATCCGGTAAATTCAGAATCTTCTCCAGATTTCCATTCTTTTTTTCAAAAGAGGGATCCAGAACATGATTATAAATCTCATCTATCACGTTTATGACATCTTCCGTATTTTCCGCATCCTTCAGAGAAAGAATCTTGTACAATGCAATCTCTGCCTGTGGCTCCATTCCCTTATCGTCTGTGTTCTCCAGAACATGCCTTATATACAGAAGCCTAATCCTGTGAATCAGGTCTGTTCCAGCTTTGTCTGATACCTGTTCTTCCTCGGCCTTTTCCAATTCTCTGAACGCCTGTTCTCTGATTTCCTTTGTTCCCAAACGTTCTCGAATGATAAAACGATTCACTGCAGCATCCATGCATAATCCAGCAAGAGGCAAAAGCATATCTTCTCCAGCAGAAAAATGTAATTTTTTCATCAAATACATGCCAAGTTTCTTCTGATCAAAATATCGTGCAAAGGCACCCTGCTTCACTGCCTCATACAGAACCGTTTGTTTTGAATAAACATATTTTTCTGTGTCCGGTTCAAATTCCATATCATAATCACCACTGACTGTCCAAAAAAGATTTCTGATACGATTGCTGATCTCCAGACGATGTTCTTCCAGTTGTTTCGCCGGCCATCTGACATCCTCCATACAAGTTTACCCCCATATGTCTTTTCCGGTCCAGGAAGATGGGATTCTGGTAGAAACCACATCTTCTATGATCTCTTTTTCAAATACATCAAAACTTTTATTTATGATCCCCATCTGGATTGCATCAATTGGAGAAAGTCCGCTTTTTGTTGCTTTTACAGCAGAAACCAGTCCTCTCAGGTCAAGAGATTTTGTTGAGATTTCTCCATGATAAGCTTTGATCTGCAAATCCAGAAACAGTCCTGCAAAAGCTTTCAGTGCACTTTTTTCCCCATCTGGAAAATGTTGTCTTAATACAAAAAGGACACTATCCTCATCCATTTCAGGCATATCAATTACCATAAACCTTGAAACCAATGCTTCATTTAGCTCTCTGGTACCTGCGTAACCATAATTCATCGTGCCGATAAATCGTGTTGCCGGATGAAGTAAAATCCTGTTATATCCTGGAATATCGATTCTGCGCCGATGATCCAGTGTGGCATGCAGTACAGAAACCGCATCATTTTTTGCCATATTGATTTCGTCCAGGATTCCAAATCCTCCAAATTCCGCGCATTGGTAGATGGGGCCTTTCCGAAGGCGAACCTCATTATTTATAAAGGTATCCGTTCCAATCAGATCGGCACTGTCTGTATTTACATGAAAAGAAATGTCGTATTCCGGTCTTCCGAATATCCATGCCAGTGTCTCACATAGTACATTTTTCCCTGTAGCTTTCGCACCGGAAAGTAACAGGTTATCTCCCTGAAGAAGCGCTGCTATTGACATTTCCAGAATCTTTTTCCCATAAAACAGGATATCCGGTTTTTCTACCCGTTCCTTTACCTGATCCTCTACCTCATAACGCATGTGAAAATCTCTCAGTTCTCCAATTAGTTCCTGCGCTATCTTCTGGTCTTCTAAATATTTTTCTATTTCTGCCCAATGATTTCTCATGAAGATTTTCCTTTCTTTACAATTAGTTATGCCAAATCAGATAATATTTCTGTTTACTCAATCTTCAAACTTTCAATCCTCCAACTCACAATCCCAACTTCTTTACAATTTCTCCCAGTGCACTTCTTACAGGAGAATCTTTCGGAAGCTGTATGATCGGCTTTCCATCACAGTCATACTGATATACCTGGTCATCATGTGGTACAACCCCTAACAGTTCCAGTCCCTGATTTCGGATTTCTTCCAGAGTTCCGGCATCCAGTTTTCCATCCGGAACACGATTCACGATTAATCCAGTTTTCTGTGGTTTAAAGTTTAACTCCTTCATCAGCTTTGCAATACGTCCGGCTGCCTGAACACCTCTTCTGGAACAGTCACTTACAAGAATGGCAACTTCCATCATTGGCAGGATTCCTCTGCTGATATGTTCCATACCTGCTTCGTTATCAACCACAATATATGGATAATGGCTTTGCAGTTTCTGAACCTGGGTCTGCACAAGACCATTTACAAAACAATAGCAGCCCTGTCCCTGGGTTCGTCCCATTACCATCAAATCATAATCGTCTTCTTCTGCAATCGCATCAGAAAGACGCATTTCCAGATATGCCTGTTTTGTCATACCGGAGGGAATCTGATATCGTGGGTCTATGCCTGCCCGCTCAATTTCTTCTCTCAGCTCCCCAAGTGTGACCTCCGGCTCAACACCGAGCACTTCGTTCAAATTTGCATTTGCATCTGCATCCACCGCCAGGACCGGACGTTTTCCGCTTTCACATAAATACTGGATCAACAATCCACAAAGAGTTGTTTTTCCTACGCCACCTTTTCCTGATACTGCAATTACATGTCCCATGTTTTTCCTCCTAAAATTCTGAACAATCTGTTGACTTTTTCTTTAAACCTCATTATAGTTGTTACTATATAAATTACAATAATCAATCTGTGAGATTTGTATGGTTACTCAACACATCAGAAAAATTGTTGAGAAATTATATGATACTAACTAATACAGGAGTATATAATGTCAGAAAAAACGAGAAAACAAGATCGCCGTACCCGCTATACCAGGCAAACCATAAAAGATACGTTCTTAGAGTTGTTAAATCAGAAAAGTTTTACGAAAATTACAGTTACAGAGATCTGCAAAAATGCTGAAATCAACCGTGGCACTTTTTATCTTCATTACTACGATATCCATGATGTATTATCAGATATTTTTAATGATATGACTCAGGATATGTTAACAACTGTAGATCATTTATTCTGTCTAAATCAAAAAAGCTGTTCCTATCCGTTCTGTCAGAAAATACAGATGGAATCACAATACAGGGCACTGTTTCTGGATGATGCAATTGCCCCTATTCTTCTGGAAAAAATAGCAGAAAATACAAAAGAAGGCTATGTGACCTGGCTTATGTCACACAGCCTCCTGACCTTTGAACAGGCAGAATCGGTTTTTTATTTTCAAATGAATGGCTGCCTTTCCATCAACAGACTGATGCTCCGCAATCACTGTAATGACTGGAAACAGATTCAGACAGTAATCGACAAATTTATCAAAGCCGGGTTGGAAAGTTTTCTGATTCATGATCAGAGAGAAGAAAAGGCTTCCGATAATTTTTGCAGCAAAATTTCTCCAACTGTTACCGCATCTTCTACACTCAGATAATGATCGGCATGATCCTGAAGAAATATTTTGCCAGATGCAGGAAATTCTTCATCTGCAAACCATATCTTTAAAGTTACCGGATATCTTGGCAGAACTGGAAAAACAGCACACAGATCCGCCTTTGTCTCTGTGAATTCTGCACCCAGGTTTTTACATGCTTTCTGAATTTTCTCAGGATCTTTATCCTGCAAAAGCTTTTCCAGTTTCTGCTCTGCAGTCCGGTCAAACTTGGTTCCCCGTATCAATCCATCTTTCAGGTTACCAAAAGTAATGAGCTTCTGTGAACCTTCTGTTCCATCGGCCATATCCAGATAATGCAGCAATGTCAGATAATGCCATTCATCTATGTCTGAGTTAATATAGAATTCAGGAAGTTGAATTTCAATCGTTTCATAAAAACTCAGTACTTCAAGCACATTTCGGCTGCTATGAAAAACAGCCCCACTTTTTGCAGCAATATCCTCTCCGGAACGATTTTGCAGCCGTTTTACTGCTGCCTGCAACATTTCCTGAAATGCACGATTTTCTGTTTGATTTTTGTATTCCATAAGTTCTCCTTTGTGAACATTTATAGTATCTGTGTTGACTTTTCCTTTAATCTCCATTATAGTTGTAATTATATTATTTACAATCATCAAAGCATTAAAAAATGTACAGTTTATCAACACATTAAAAAGAACTGTTGAGAACTTAGGATGTTTTAAACAAACCAGAAATATTTTCATCCCAAAAACGTGAAAACAAGATCATTATATCATACTACAAGGAGTTTCTTATCATGAAATATTCAACGAAATTAAGTGATACTGTTCATGTGATGGTTCTGATTGCTATCAACCAGGAAAAATCCCTCTCCAGTGCCTCAATTGCAGAAAGTGTCCATACAAATCCCGGCTTTGTACGCCAGCTTATGTTAAAACTAAAAAAAGCGGAACTTATGACCAGTGTAGCCGGACATGCCCGTCCTTCTCTTTCAAAACCAGCCGATCAGATTACATTGCTGGATATTTATAAAGCAGTTGAAGGTGATAAACCATTGCTTCATTTAGATACTCATACCAATCCAGATTGTGGCGTTGGCATTAACATTCAGTTATCTTTGCAGGGATTTTATAATGAAATTCAAAAGGCTGCCGAAGAAAAAATGAATACGATTACTTTACAGGATATCATAGATATCTACTATCAGCGGATATCTATAGAAAATAACTTACAGAATATTATTTAACAGGAGAACACTTTCATGTACCTTCAGCAAATACGAAATGCCACCATTTTTTATATTATGGCGGAAAAAATTTTCTGGATTTTATCAAATGGGATTACATCCAGATTATCGTAAAGATCCGTATGAATGTAAGCGCAAAATGTTGCTGCGTTACTCATGAATTACGCTTGCATCAAATTGATAGATGCAAGCGTTTTACTCTATTTTAGTTTTGACAGTTCGTTTTCACAGTCTCGCTCCATGGGGCAAGCTGTTCCAACTGTAACAGTAAATGGCCTGATTGCATTTTTGC
>OHCZ01000792.1_pt1 | contig 15045 bp, 9 predicted proteins | sample 1566891 | NCBI WGS metagenome assembly OHCZ01 (sample SAMEA3879510, study PRJEB24766) | human gut metagenome | biome: human-associated habitat; feature: feces | place: USA | collected 1985/1987
TATGCCCATGAAACGCAGAAATGCCCCGGCATGGACGCCGGGGCAAGGAGAAACCGCGCCATGGACGGCGCGTTTCGACGGTTTCGTCAAGCATAGAAAATCTAAAAAGCATAATTCGTACAGTACCTTAGCTGCGTAGCGTTAGCTCGTCGGGAGCGCCTCTGCCGGGGGCAAATTCCCCGTGCGCCGGTCGTCTTCCCGTATTATTAAAAGATACAATTCAATCCACACTTACTGCGCAGCATCAGGAGCTACATATGAGTATGCATTGGACATCTTTGCAGCATTGTTTGTCAGAGTGACAGCCTCTCTGTAGTAGGCAACAACAGGAGTGCCCTTATCCACAGCATTGAACAGCTGCTCTGCAAAAGCAGGCGGCACATTGATACATCCGTGTGAGCCGGAGGTTTTGTAAATTGTTCCTCCGAAGGTATCACGCCAGCTGGCATCATGGATACCTATATTGTAGGCAAACGGCATAAAATAGCTGACAGGAGAAGAGTATCCCTCGCCGACAAGAGTAGCATTTCTCTGCTTGTAAACAATCTTGTATACACCATCTACGGAACCATTCTGACGGGCGAGATTACCTGATACGAAATCAGACTCCATCTGGAGAGCACCATCCTTGTAATACCACATGTGCTGCTTTGTGTAGTCAATCTCTATGTATGTATTACCTATGTCGTCAGCGCCTCGGTAGAGTGCTGTCTGCTCGTAAACAGGCTCTCTTTCCACTGGCTTGCCTCCCTCTAAATCTGAAAGGAGCTGGGCTTTCTCATTTTTCTTGCTGACTACCCATCCGTAGTCTCCACCACCTATTTCAATAGTGTCACCGGACGATGTCTTGAATGAGCGTTTGCGGCCGAAGGTATTGTACTTGGAAGCAAGCTGCTGGACATATTTAGTGACCTTGGCATCATCTATGCTCACGCTGCCGTCATCTGAGATGCTTAGCATATCAAGGATTTTGGCTGAGTCAAGCTTCTCGTCGGCACCTTCAATTTTGTAAGTGACGGTTGAAGCAGTGTATTTGTCGAGGGCTTCTTTTTCATTTTTGATAGTATCACTGTTTTTTGTGATTTTTGGAGCTTCATAACAGTCATCACTTAAGGTAAGCTTTGGAAGCTCATTGTCCAGGGCGTCCTTTACTTCGGCAAGGATGCTGTCATATATCGGCTTGCAGCCATTTTTCTCTTCAATCACATCGTATTTGCCGTCTTTTATCTCGATGTGTGCATCCTCCGGATTTTCAATGTAGTCATCACTGAAAATATCAAGAGCCTTGAGCTTTTCAGCCAAAGTGGCATCGTCATATTTGGACGAACCCTTTAGAGTATAGTTTTGAGCTTTGAAGAGACTGACAGGCCATGTAAAAGCATTCTGGCTTTTTAGGATTTGCTCCTCGTCACCGTTTGAGACATATTCATAGGAAAAATCAGGTCCCTTAAGTGAAAAGCTGTTGCCTTTTCTATCAGTGATTGTGAGCAGATAGTCGCGGCTTAGGGCTGTATTTTTTTCTAATGCCTCTTTTGCAGTTTTCCCTGCGTATTTTACAGAGTTAATCTTTGTGTTGAACAGATAGTGGCTGCTAAAATAAAAGGCAAAGCCAAGATAAACAGCCAAAAGCACACCAAGCACAACGGCGCAGGTTATAAGCACTTTTTTCTTCATGTAAATCGACCTCCTTGGAGATATGCTGTTGCTGCCCACACCGGGGTGTAGGCGGCAGCTAAAATCAGTTACATTTGTGAAGATGTGACACATCCATATAGTCAGGCAGACCATTCTTGTAGGCTACAGCGGTTTCTCCCTGAATAAGTGGCTTTAAGTATTCGATAAGCTCAGGCTTCACATCATTGCCCGCATCATTGATCCACTCTCTTGGCACAGACTTGGCCTCGTTTGCGATATCCTTGATAGCAGAATATGTGTATTCCACCTGATAAGGATCATTTGAGATGCGCTTTAAGCATACCATTGATGCGGTCACACCCTCTGCTGCAATAGTGACACCCTTTTTACCCTGAGCAAAAGATTCCTCGATATCGGTTAATGATGCAAGGTGTGAGGCACAGCGCTGGAGCACATTTACCTCTACAGAGCGCACTTTGACACCGATGTTTTCTTTTACGATGAACTCAAGAGCTTTTCCGGCACCGCTTAGCTGCTGGTGTCCGAACTGGTCACATGCGGCCTTTGATGATGTAATGTATGAGCCGTCTGCGTCATGTATTCCTTCGGATACGGCAACTATTACATTGTTAGTGTGCGTAAGGGCTTCTTTTATATCGGCAACAAATTTGTCCTTGTCAAAATCCACCTCAGGCAGATAGATAAACTGAGGCGCTGTATTGTAATCATTACGAGCGAGAGCGGAAGCGGCAGTGAGCCATCCTGCGTCACGACCCATGATTTCAACGATTGTCACACTCTTAACAGCATAAATAAAGGTGTCGTGGGCTATCTCAAGCATGCTTGATGCGATGTATTTGGCGGCAGAGCCAAAGCCCGGAGTGTGGTCTGTCATGCACAGGTCATTGTCGATGGTCTTTGGAATTCCTACAATTTTCACATCACTGTTGATTTTTTTTGCATAATCGGATAACTTTAATACGGTATCCATCGAATCATTTCCACCGATGTAGAAGAAAGCCTTTATGGAAAGCTTATCGAACTGGTGGAAGATGTATACATATGGTGAATCATCATCCTTGTAATCCGGGAGCTTGTGACGGCATGAGCCAAGATACATGGCAGGTGTGGTCTTAAGCTTTTCAAGATTAGCATCATCTGCAAAGATATCTGACAGATTGAGATAATTCTCATTTAATATGCCGAGTATTCCGTTTACGGCGCCATAGCAGATATCGTATTTCTCAGAGCTTTTTACTCCTGCGATGACTCCTGCAAGGCTTGCGTTGATTGCAACAGTTGGGCCGCCTGACTGGGCGACGATACAGTTTGACTGATTCATTGTAATCTCCTTATTGTGTATTTTAACTATTCTCTGCTGTAAGAATAGTTATGGTATAGTTTAAAATGATTACTAAAGGCGCATGGCATATGCACCGCATAATCATATAGATTGTAGTATCAAACATTATTTTTAGCAAGGGTTAAAATGAAAATTATGAATAAATACGAGAATTGCTTATTGTGTCCCAGAAAATGTGGCATAAACAGAAGCACCGGACAAACAGGTGTATGTGGCGTTTCATCTGAAATAAAGGTGGCGCGAGCAGCACTTCATTATTGGGAGGAGCCGTGCATATCAGGAAAAAGAGGAAGCGGGGCAGTTTTTTTCTCAGGCTGCAGCCTGCACTGCGTGTTCTGCCAGAACAGGGAGATCTCTGACGGAAAAGCGGGAAAGGTAATCAGTAAAGAGAGGCTGAGTGATATCTTTATGGAACTTGCGGACAAAGGCGCAAATAATATCAATCTGGTCACACCGGGGCAGTATATCCCTGATATAGTGTGGGCGGTAAACGATGCAAAAAGCCGCGGCATGAAGCTTCCTATTATATACAATACGAGCGGATATGAAAATGTGACAGAGCTAAAGCTGCTTGAGGGCATAGTGGATGTGTATCTTCCGGATTTTAAATATATGGACAGTACGCTTTCGGCAAGGTATTCAAGGGCAAAAGATTATCCGTCTGTCGCAAAGCAGGCACTTTCAGAGATGGTCAGACAGCAACCGGATGTCGTGATTGACGATGCGACAGGACTCATACAAAAGGGAGTTATTGTGCGACAGCTTCTACTGCCGGGACATGTGAATGATGCAAAGGCTGTACTTAAGTACCTGTATGATACATATCATGATCACGTATATATAAGCATGATGAGCCAGTTTACGCCGATTGCACTAAATGATTATCCTGAGATAAACCGCACAGTGACAAGGAGAGAGTATGAAAGGCTTGTTGACTATGCTATAAAAATAGGAATCACGAATGCATTTATACAGGAGGGGAACGTGGCAAAGGACAGCTTCATTCCGGCATTTGACTGTGAGGGAGTATAATATTTACCGTTTTTCTTAATAAAATAGTAAGAATTGGCAGGCAAAAATGACTGGATTTTGTGACGCCGGTGTAGTACTATGGTTATGTGATATTTTTTAACTGTGAAGGAACTGAACAGTTACGATATTTTGTTATTACTCACGTCCCGGTGTGACAGACGAGAATGTTTTTAATCACACAGGATACATTATTCAATAGAGGATACAGTGATGAAAAATATAGAAGAACAGCAGATAATAATTGAATGTCCGAATACTATCTTTCATCTATACATTGACAGTGAGGATGAGCTTTCAAAGGTTAAGGTGTTTACGAACAATATGAAGCATGTTGATTCGATAAGTCTGCATGATATATACAACTGGTGTAACAGACAGCATGTGCAGTACACGACTACATTTAATTATGACAGTAAAATGACCTTGACAGAAATGATAAAATCCTACATATTTTACTTCAGACAGAAGCTTAGATATGTAAATAATAGTGATAGGATGATAGAAACATGAGATACCCTGAATTTCTAAAGGATGGAGGAACAATAGGCTTTGTGGCGCCTTCGATGGGCTGTACAACAGAGCCGTACAGGAGTGCCTTTGACAATGCCATTAAAAGGTTTCACAGCATGGGTTATAAGACGATAGAGGGACCTAACTGCAGGTGCGACAGTGGCATAGGTATCAGCAATACACCTAAGAAGTGCGCAGAAGAACTGAACGAGAGCTATGCTTCTGCTGACAGTGATGTGCTTATATCCTGTGGTGGTGGCGAGCTGATGTGCGAGGTAGTGCCTTATATTGATTTTGAGCGCGTGAAGCAGTCAAAGCCGAAATGGTACATGGGCTATTCTGACAATACGAATTTCACATTTTTGGAGGCTACTATTGCAGATACAGCAGGTATTTACGGGCCGTGTGCGGGCAGCTTTGGCATGGAGGTGTGGCATGAGTCACTTACCGATGCATTTAATCTGCTTTGTGGCAGGAAGCTTTCATTTACCAATTACCCTATGTGGGAGAAGGAATCGATAAAGGATGAGAATGCTCCGTTTGTGGGCTACAACCTGACTGAAAAGTCGTGTATCAGCTCTATTCCTGCGGTGGCAAAGGAAAGCAGGCTTACCATGAGAGGCAGGCTGCTTGGTGGCTGCATGGATTGTCTTATCAATCTGCTTGGTACATCGTTTGACCATGTAAGGGAATTTAATGAGCGCTACAGTGATGATGGTATCATATGGTTCCTTGAGGCTTGTGACCTTAATGTGATGGGCATGAGAAGGGCTATGTGGCAGATGAAAAATGCAGGATGGTTTTCAAATGTAAAGGGCTTTCTTATCGGACGCCCGGCGCACTTCGGAGAGGAAATGTTTGGCATAGACCACAGACAGGCGCTTTCATCACTGCTTAGAGAGTTTAATGTGCCAATCATCATGGATCTGGATATAGGTCATATGTCACCGATGATGCCTGTGGTATGCGGAAGCATGGCAGATGTCAGCTTCGACGGAAGCAACTTTACAATTTCGTATGATATAGAGCAGTAGATTGGAGGAAAAATGATTAGATTAATAAAGAAAAAAGCAAAGAGTATTGTATGTAGCGTGCTTGCTGCGGTGACATTGTTTACAATGAATCCGGCAGTATTTGCAACAGAGACAGCTACGCAGACTGATACAGTTTCAAGCGTTGATGTATCAGGCAGTGACGCAGCTGATAAGAGTAACACAGACAGTACTGCAGACAGCACAACGACAGCCGGCAGTGAGGCAAACGACAAGGTGACCATCAGCAAAAATGATAAGCCATACTTAAGTCTTGGAGCAGACCTCACACCGGATCAGAGAGCGACAGTGCTTGGATTTATGGGAATCGAGCTCACTGATCTGGACAATTACGATGTGGTCTATGTAAATAATGATGAGGAGCACAAGTACCTCGATTCATACATCAGCAAGAGCGAGATTGGCACAAGGTCACTTTCCTCAGTACTCATTACAGAGGATAAAAAGGGTGCGGGTCTTAGTGTTTCCACACACAATATCAATTACTGTACGGTAGGAATGTACAAGAATGCGCTTGCCACAGCAGGCATAGCTGATGCTAAAATCATAGTCGCAGGGCCTTTCCCTATTTCCGGAACGGCAGCACTTGTAGGCACACTAAAGGCATACGAGGAGATGACAGGCAAGAAGCTTGACGACAAGGTGACAGACGCAGCGATGGATGAGCTTGTCACAACAGGAGAGCTCAACAAGAGCATTGACGGCGATTCGCAGGATATCGAGGCAATGATTGCAGACCTAAAGAAGCAGCTTGCCGATGGAAGGCTCAAGGATGAGAGTCAGATAAAGGATGCGATAAAGGAGGCTGCAAAGGATTACGACCTGAAGCTTTCTGATGATGATATTGCAAAGCTGACATCGCTTCTTATGAAGCTTAAGGATGCCAATATCGACTGGGATTCAGTCATCGACCAGGCACAGGACTGGGCATCAAAGCTTGGCGATAAGATAAATGACCCGGGCTTCTGGGAAAAGCTTGGTAACTTTTTCATGGATTTATGGGATAAGATAAAATCCCTGTTCAGCTAGAAAAAGCTACAGGAGACAGTAAGAATAAGCAGAATATGAATCAGGCAACTCCCTGAAACGTAAGCATGAGCTGTACGTTGAAGGGAGTTTTTTTATCATTAATAAAAAAATAATAAATTTCTGCCGAATACATTGATACAAAGGTCATATTCTATTATAATTAAATGGATAATGGATTAATGTAAACAATGCACATAAGAAAGATGGGATTTGATGATAAAGATAAATAAATTTCTGGCAGCCTCTGTCGTTACATTGTCATTAGCTGCATGTGACCTGGCACCATACAGCAGCATGGCAGTCTATGCGGATCAGGCGGCTAAGGTTGTGTGTGATGAGAGATACTGGGTAGCGGCGAGAAGCGGACCGGGCACAGAGTATGAGCTGGAGCACAAGCTTTCAAACGGCAAGGATATTACTATTCTTGAGCAGACTACAGGTGCAGACGGCAAGGTGTGGTACAAGGCAAAGTACAATCTGGCAGCAAATAATGAGGAGTGTGTCAGCTATATCAGGTCTGATTTTGTATCAGCAGGTACCGGCACAGCTGCATCAGACAATGCGCAGACAGGGAATGCGTCGACAGACACCGGCAATGCGGATGCCATACAGCAGAATAATGAGGAGCAGCTTGCCCTTGCAACCGCATCGGGAGCATATGCTACAGGTACGATTACCGGCGGTAATGTGTATGTCCGCAATGCAGCAGGCAAATCCGGCACTACCAAGGTTGTCTCACTCAACTGGAACCATCAGGTTGACATAATAGGAGAGACCAGGGTAAACGGTGTGGTCTGGTACAATGTCAAGGGGACTTTAAACGGCAAGGCATTTACGGGCTGGACTATCAGTACATACATAAAGGTGACATACAATAATAGCGGAGACAATACTGATTTTGTCACGGCTATGAAGAATGCAGGCTTTCCTGACAGCTATATTCCAAACCTTACAGCTCTTCACAATAAGTATCCAAGCTGGACATTTGAGGCTGTAAATACAGGTTTGAATTGGGATACTGTGATTGAAAATGAAAGTGTAAACGGACTTAATCTGGTATCCAAATCAGCAGACAATGCCAAGAAATCCACAGCTGCCGGAGCATATAACTGGTCAACAAATACGTGGGTTGAGTACGAACCGGGATGGGTGTCAGCAAGCAGTGCCTATATTGCTTATCTCATGGATCCAAGGAATTTTCTTGATGAGACCAATATTTTTCAGTTTCAGAGTCTGGCATACAGTCCGAATGAGGCACTTGAAGGTGTCAAGTCTATAGTAAAAGGCACATTTATGGAGGGAACAAAGACCTATTCCAACAATGGCGAGAAAATCAATTATGCAAGCACATTCATGGATGTGGCAAAGAGCAGTGGAGTAAGTGCATACCATATAGCATCGCGTATAAAGCAGGAGCAGGGACAAAAGGGAACGAGCCCTCTTATTTCGGGTACATATTCCGGATACGAAGGATATTATAATTATTTTAATTTTAGTGCAACCGGAAACACGAAGGATAAGATTTATAAAAATGGTCTGTCTTTTGCCAAGAAGCAGGGCTGGAATACAAGAGTAAAGTCCATAAGCGGCGGAGCTGTAAAGGTGGGTAGCAATTATATAAATAAGGGTCAAAATACACTGTATTTTGAGAAGTTTAATGTAGTAAATACAAGCTCGCTGTATTTCCATCAGTACATGGGCAATGCCACAGCGGCTCTTACTGAGGGACAGAGTCTGGCTAAAGGATATTCAGACAAGAATCAGGCTTTTGTATTTAAAATACCTGTATACAACAATATGCCATCGTCAGCAGTGGGCTTCGATAAAGCTGGCGATACCAATAACTATCTGCAGTCGCTTGCGATAAGTGGTGTAACACTCACACCGGCCTTCAATGGAGCGACAACAAGCTATTCAGCAGTTGTTTCAAATGCTATAAGCTCAGTGACTGTTTCGGCAGATGCAGTTTCAGGAAACAGTGGTGTTTCAGGCACAGGAAGCTATTCGCTTGCTGTCGGAAATAATACAATTAAGGTAAAATGCAAGTCGCAAAGCGGTGATACAAGAACATACACTATCAATATAAACAGGCAGGCGGCATCTGCAAATAATGCAGGTGGCAATAATAATCAGAACAATAATAACCAAAATAATACAGATGTAAACATAACATCAGGTAAATACAGTATAGGTACTTATATTACAGGCATTGAGCCTGGAACCGGTGCAGCTGATTTTGTGAAGAATATAGCAGTATCAGCATCAGGTACTGTAAAGCTTCTGACAAGCTCAGGCTCAGAAAATAGCGGAAAGATTGCAACAGGCAATAAAGTGGCTGTTTATGATGCTTCAGGTAATCTGAAAAAGACATACGATATTGTTATATATGGAGATATCAATGGTGATGGTGCTGTAAATGCTCTTGATATGATTAAGCTCAACAGACATATCTTAGGAAAGGGAACACTTACAGGTGCTTATCTGGAGGCAGCTGATGCTAACAGAAAGGGTGATGGTGGAAATGCCCTTGATATGATAATCATGAACAGACACATACTGGGCAAATCAAAGATATCGCAGAATTAGAAATGTGAGGAAAGATATGAAGAAATTATTTGGATGTATATTATCACTTGTTGTGGCAGTGATGCTTGTTTTCACACCTGCCGAGCATGTATATGCGCAGGGACTTGGTCTCAGTGTCAGCTCAAGCTCTGTAGCTGTTGGAAAAACAGTTAAGGTGACTGTTTCCATGCCGTCCGGATATTTTGGTACTGTAGTTATCTCAAGCTCTGACGAGGGAGTACTGAGTAACGGAGGAGATGGTGTGGCCAATATTGGTGACGCCGCAGGATATCCCACATCGCAGTCATTTTCATTTACGGCGAAGGCTGCAGGAAGCTGCACTATAAAGGCATATTGTACAGTTGTAGGAGATGCAGAGGGTAACGATGCCGGAGGTACAATTACCGGTGCCAGCACGAAGGTGACGGTAAAAAGTGCTTCATCAAACAATGATTCAAACAGCAACAAGGATAACAAGGACAATTCCGGCAGCAATACCGGCAATGACAACAATGCGAATAAAGATAATGAAAACAAAGAGGAAAAGAAATCCTCAAACGCATCTCTTGGTTCGCTTGTTATCTCAGCAGGTACGCTTTCCCCTGAGTTTTCTGCTGCGACAAAGGATTACACAGCTACAGTAGATTACAGCTGTTCAAGTCTTGCGGTTACAGCAAATCCGGCTGATTCAAAGGCGAGTGTGACATCCGTCACAGGCAATGATTCACTTGAGGTTGGAGAGAATACGGTCAGCGTTGTTGTGACAGCAGAGGATGGCAGCACAAGCACATACAATATAGTTGTTACCAGAAGAGCCGAGGATGATCCGGAGAATGCAGATAAGCAGGATAACTGGAAGAAGTTCGATATAAATGGCACAGAGTGGACTATGGTAAATGACATTCCGGAGGATGTTGTTCCTGAAGGCTTTGAGCACTCAAAGACAGTGATTGACGGACTTGAATACAATACCCTTCATGGCACCTTTGGTGATATCACGCTTGTGTATTTACAGTCGGAAAGCGGCAATGGGCTTTTTGTATATGATGCAGCACAGAATGCAGCATATGAGTTTGTCCGTATCAATTCAGAGTCACATTTTATAGTGGTTTTACTGCCTAAGGTGGATGATGTGCCTGAGGGATATAATGAGATATCGCTCTCTATAGAGGGCAAGGGTGTGGCAACAGCCTACCAGACCAAAGTCGAAAAAACCGATGATCAGACAAAGGATTTTTACCTCGTATACGCTATGAATGACAATGGTGAGAGTGGCTGGTACACATATGATAGCGTAGATGGCACATATATGAGAACCGAGCTTGGTACGCCTACAGTGGCACAGAAGGAAAACGATACAACAAAGAGTGAGCTTGTCCCGGGAATTGCCAATAAATATCTTGTTTTAGCTGCAATACTGGTTCTTATTATCATTATTCTGTTACTGTTGCTTATTGTATCAGCTGTGAAAAACAGAAAATATAAGGCAATGGACTATCATGATGACGATGATGATGTAGATGATGCAGCAGAAGATGTATCAAATGAAGCTTTGGAAGAAACAACTGATGAAACTGCGGACGAGATAGCAGATGAGCTGGAAGAAGAGGTTACAGAAGAGCCGTTAGATGAAGTGGCAGAAGAAGCTGCAGAAGAGTCGGTGGATGAAGTGGCAGGAGAAGCTGCAGAAGAGTCGGCAGGTGAAGCCGCAGAAGAAACAGCGGAAGGTGCTGCAGATGAGCAAAAGATGGCTACGGATGAAAATATATCAAATGCATCCTATGTCGGAAGAACCGTAGAAATTACACCTGATTCTAAGAAAGCTGTTGAGAATGAAAACTCTGAGTTTGATTTAAAAGATGATTCAAGGCAGGAAAACGTTTCTGACACAGAAAACGATGCTGATGAGGATGCTTTAAAGAATCAGCTTCAAAGGGCACTTGATGGATTTGTCAATGAGGGAAATAAGCCGTCTGAGACTATAGACAGCAGTGCAAAGGATGACAATGAGGATGACAGCGAGGATGATGATTTGCAGTTCATCGACTTAAATTAGTGAATATGACTGGAGGATATGACTTGAAACCATATACAAGTAAGGCTAAAAAAGCAATAGATTTGGCTGCACGTATATCAAAGAAAATGAATTACAGCTATGTTGGAACAGAGCACATACTGGCTGGCCTTATAAAAGAGGGCACCGGTGTGGCAGCTGAGGTTCTAACAGCCTGCAATGTGGAATATGATAAGCTTATTTCGATGATTGAAGACCTGATTTCACCGGGGGATAACATCAAAGTGATGGACAGGGATGGCTATTCACCAAGGACACAGAGAGTATTGGAGCGTGCATCGGAGGAAGCCGATAGATTTGAGTGCAATGAGATAGGTACAGAACACTTGCTAATGGCTATAGTACTGCAGGGAGACTGTGCAGCTGCAAGACTTTTAAACACCATGGGTGTTAACAGTCAGAAGATGTTTATAGATATTCTTGGTGCGATGGGTGAGGATCCGTCTGCATACAGGGATCTGATGAAAAGCTACAGTACATCATACAATTCTGCGACTCCTGTATTAGATCAGTATTCCAGAGATTTGACAGATATGGCAGAGGCAGGGCTTCTTGACCCTGTTATAGGCAGGAAAAAGGAGATGGAACGCGTTATCCAGATACTTTGCCGCCGTGGCAAAAACAATCCATGTCTGATTGGAGAGCCGGGAGTGGGCAAGACCGCTATAGTAGAAGGACTTGCACAGGATATAGTCAGTGGCAATGTTCCGGATATTCTTTTGGGAAAGAGACTGGTTTCCCTTGATATGTCCGGGCTTGTAGCCAAATCAAAGTATCGTGGTGAGTTTGAGGAGCGTATCAAGAAGGTGATAAGCGAGGTTTCAAATGCCAAAAATGTACTGCTTTTCATTGATGAGCTTCACACTATAATAGGTGCAGGGGGAGCAGAAGGCTCGTTAGATGCATCTAACATATTAAAGCCTGCACTTGCCAGAGGTGAGGTACAGGTAATCGGCGCCACTACCATAGAAGAGTACCGCAAATACGTGGAAAAGGATGCTGCGCTTGAGCGCCGTTTCCAGCCGGTGATGGTTGAGGAGCCTGGTGTGGATGAGACAATAGAGATACTCACAGGATTAAAGGGACTCTATGAAAAGCATCATGGTGTCATCATAACAGATGAGGGTGTGAAAGCAGCAGTAAACCTTTCTGCACGATATATAAATGACAGATTTTTACCTGATAAGGCGATAGACCTGATGGATGAAGCGGCAGCCAGGATAAGGCTTAAGAATCTGACATCATCTGACGAGCTGCTTGCTCTGAAAAAAGAGATAACAGATAAGCAGAACCAGGTGGAAAATGCTTTATCGAAAGGAGATCTCGCAGCTGCCGGCGCGCTTATGTCAGAAAAGGAAGTGCTTGAAAATAAACAGCAGAAGCTTATGAGAAAGAACCGTCGCACAGGAGCCAAAAACCAGCCTGTAGTCGGCGAAAATGAGATAGCGGATGTAGTATCGGGATGGACCAAAATACCTGTAAATAAGCTTACAGAGTCAGAGGCAGGACGACTTGCAAAGCTTGAACAGATACTTCACAAGCGTGTAATAGGACAGGAGGAGGCTGTTTCTGCTGTCGCAAAGGCAGTCAGACGAGGCCGTGTTGGTTTAAAGAATCCTAAGAAGCCGATTGGCTCATTCCTGTTTTTGGGACCGACAGGAGTAGGTAAGACGGAGGTGTCAAAGGCGCTTGCTGAGGCTGTCTTTGGCAAAGAAGATGCCATGATACGTGTTGACATGTCAGAGTACATGGAAAAGCATAGCGTATCAAAGATGATTGGTTCACCACCGGGATATGTGGGTCATGAGGAGGGCGGACAGCTCTCAGAGAAGGTCAGACGCAATCCTTTTTCTGTTATACTGTTTGATGAGATAGAAAAAGCACATCCTGATGTGTTCAATATACTTTTACAGGTGCTTGATGATGGTAGAATCACTGATTCACAGGGGCGCACGGTTGATTTCAAGAATACAATAATCATCATGACATCAAATGCAGGAGCTTCTTCTATTATAGAACCAAAGCGCCTTGGCTTTGGCGCTGGTGAGGATGAAAAGCAGGATCACGAGCGTATGAAGAACAGTGTCATGGAGGAGGTCCGCCGTATATTTAAACCTGAGTTTTTGAACCGAATCGACGAGACTATTGTATTTAGAGCTCTCAACAAGGATGACATGAAACATATAGTGACACTTCTTGTAAAGGAGCTTAAGAAACGCTGTAAAGAACAGCTTGATATAGAGCTCACAGTGCGCGACAGTGCAAAATCCTTTATCGTGGACAAAGCCTATGACAGAAAATATGGCGCAAGACCTCTTAAACGAAAGCTTCAGGAGGAGATTGAAGACCGTATGTCAGAGGATATTATTACCGGCAAAATTAAGCGCGGCAATAAGGTAATAATTTCTACGAAAAACAAACAAATTTCATTGACTGTTGAGTAGAATTGGATTTATAATTAATATATCAATATAGCTACGGGAGGATAAAAATGGCTGTAATAAGTGAATTAATCCGTACTGAGGAAAACGGAAAGCTCAGCTTCGGAGATTATACATTGGCTGCAAAGGCAAAGCTTGACAATTTTGAGAAGGATGGAGATATCTACAAGGTAAAGACCTTTAAGGAGATTACAAAGCTCGAAAGAAACGGACTCTTTGTATACGAGTCTGTTCCGGGAACAGCGGTTATGGATTTCGAGGAGACTGCTGATACAGTGACATTTACTGTGGAGGGACCTGAGGATGCTCAGATTACTCTTGGCCTTGAAGAGGAGACGGAGTACGAAATTGATATAGCTGGAGCTGTTGCAGGTACTATGAAGACAAATCTCGGCGGCAAGCTCAGCTTAAGCGTAGAGCTTGAGGGTGTTGATTCAGTCGATATCAAAGTATCAAGAAAATAGAGCATATTTTTAGCCCGGTGAAAGCCGGGCTTTTTGTATTTTTATAAAGGAGAACAATATGGCAAAAGGAAAGACCTCTGTATTTTTCTGCCAGGAATGTGGTTATGAATCGGCAAAATGGATGGGACAGTGCCCGGCCTGTAAGGAATGGAATACATTTGTAGAGGAAACCGTAGATAAAAAGTCGATAAGCTCGTCGGAAAAAGTAAAAAAAGAATCAAAGGCGGCACAGGTTCTGCCTCTTTCGGCAGTAAAAAGCGAGAAAGAGGAGCGTATAGTGACAGGTATAGCCGAGTTTGACAGAGTGCTTGGTGGAGGAATTGTGAGGGGGTCACTTGTGCTTGTGGGAGGAGATCCGGGTATAGGAAAATCCACACTTCTACTTCAGGTATGCAGGGAACTTTCACAAAAAAAGGTGCCATTACTTTATGTGTCAGGTGAGGAATCTATGCATCAGATAAAGATGCGTGCCGACAGACTTGGTGATTTTACGGATTCGCTGGAGCTTTTATGTGAGACAAGTCTTGATATAGCAAAGGACGTGATTCAACGAAAAAAACCGGAGGTTGTTGTAATAGATTCCATCCAGACTATGTACAATGAGGAGATAGCGTCGGCACCGGGCAGTGTCTCACAGGTCAGGGAGACAACCGGAGTGCTTATGCAGCTTGCAAAGACTCTGGGTATTTCTGTTTTTATAGTAGGACATGTGACAAAGGATGGTGCGGTTGCAGGGCCGAGGACGTTAGAGCATATGGTTGATACTGTGCTTTATTTTGAGGGTGACAGGTATGAGTCGTACAGGATACTTAGAGGTGTTAAGAACAGATTTGGTTCGACCAATGAGATAGGCGTATTTGAAATGAAGGCGGAGGGACTT
>OHCZ01000793.1_pt1 | contig 15035 bp, 13 predicted proteins | sample 1566891 | NCBI WGS metagenome assembly OHCZ01 (sample SAMEA3879510, study PRJEB24766) | human gut metagenome | biome: human-associated habitat; feature: feces | place: USA | collected 1985/1987
GTTTGAAATAAAAAAATCCACACTATTTAGATAGAGGGATAAACTATTTAAAGAAAGGAGCTTTGTTTATGAATAATTCAATAAATATAGCAGATACAACAGGAATAGCTGAATATAAAACAACTTCTACAAAAATTGCACCAGAAATTGAACAGCTTTATTTTGAATTAAAAGATAATGACCATATATTTCAAATAGGATTGAAGACATTACTTGAATGTATATTATTTGCAGCTAAAGAGAAACAAATACCAAATCTTCCGTTATCATGGTATACTGAAGTATGTAGCAGATACGATATACCATTATCAGAATTAATAGGAGAAAATGAATGAAAGATTTTGTATTGCGTAATTCCTTAGAAGACCCTGTTCATATTGATGAAAAAGAATTTGAAAGAGTTACAAGAAATCAATATCCATATAAGCAGGTGTATAAGGGAGAAGTACATTATTATGCAACATGTCCTGAATGTGAGAATCCTATACAGCTTATAGGGTTGTATTCAAGTAATAGAAAGTATGGCGCACATACAGGGAAAGATATTCCCGGATTAAACTCATTTAGTTATGAGAATTATATATATTGTCCACGGTCTATAAAAGGACATCATATTGAAAAGGATAAAAGAAAGAAGATAGTTACACAGAAAGATATTAATGTATATAATGCCTTAAGAGATAATTTTGACCTTGCAATAGCATTTGTAAAGAAACATTTAGGATATTACATAAGTGATAGCAGAGCTAAGGAACTGTTAGATGTATACTATAACTCTGAAGGGTGGTTATATCCACATAGTACGGTTAATAATACTCCCTTTATGCTATGTTATTTACAGACAGCTTTTAATCCATATGGGTTACTTATAAGAAAGGGCAGTGACTTAGAAAAAGCTATTCTAAAAGTTAAAGATTTAAAACTCGAATCAGTTATAGATAAGACTGATGAGAAAAAAGGACCACAGGAGAATAAATACTATAATAGATTGTTACCCAATAGCGACAAATATATGTCTCTGTCGATGATGGTTTATAATCACCGGTTTAAGGAAAATAATGAAGGGGTATTAAATGAATCTATAAATATACAGATAAGTAAGGATACATCGAAATCTCCAGATGTAAAAGAGTGGAAAACCATACTTGATATAAAAGTCAATATACCTGAATTGGAATTTATTAAATTTATAAATTCAAAACCAGATTATCGAAACAAGAAGTTACAGAGATATGCGTATGAGTTAATGCCAGTTATATAAGAATTCTTTAGAGAGATTATCTAAGTGAAGTTACTTAGGTAGTCTCTTTTTATATTGTACTTTATATTATAAGAAGTCTTGATATAGTAAATTAAAAATATCAAAATTTTAACATAATTTAAGTGGAAAAAATAATATCTTACACTATTATAATACAGGCTTAATATAGCCAAGTCAGCTAGGAGAAAGACTTAGCAGGAAGGAGAAGAAAGATTATGAAATTAAAGAGAACTTTTAAGACACTGTTAATGATAATCGCAACAGTAATGAGTGTTGTATCAGGCATACTTATTGATTCAGGAACACTTGCATATGCAGCCACGACTTATACCTTAACGCTTAACTGGGATGATGGCGTTGAATGGGTTGCTACTGATAAAGATGGTATTTACAGGTGGGAAAAAGGCGGTTCAAAAACATTTCAGGCAGGTTCTAAGGCTTATACTTATGTCAAGCTTAAGAATGGTGCAACAGTCAAATCATTCTTTTCAAGGCAGGAAAATAAAGACTGGACTGATTATACATATACGTCAGGAAGCTTATGCTATGATACATGGACAATGTACAATAACAGAAACGTGGACATATATACATCTGTATCATCTTCAGCAGATGTGTCTTATGACTGGGATAACCTTGTAACAGGCTCAAAGCATTATCATTCAAGCAATGGGAATGAAGCATCTTGGAGCAATTTAAGGGATGACCTTGGAAGGTCTCCTGCACCGATTTATTCAATTTACTATAAACTACAGGAAAATAGGTACAGGGAGACATGTTATGGAGATAATCAGGAAGATAAAGACTTCGGTGGTTATGAAATAATGTTAAGGACAGAGCATAATGACAAAACATACAATGAGTACTGGTATGGACAGTCTTCATATGCAAATGGAAATGGATTTGACGACTGGTACAGGGATGAATTTGAAGGAATAAAGCTTTCAAATCTTGCAATTGTACCTGTCCAGATAAAGGGAGATAAGTTTTTACAGATTAACATAAGCGTTAAGAACACCAATTCATATGCAAAAGAAATATCACTGGCAACATGCAGTGATATACAGGTTGCAGATGATGATAATGCAACTACATTCTTTAATGGTAACGGCTTTACAATGACAAACATGTACTGCGAAACATCAGACAATTATCATGGTGGCACAATTCCTGCGGCAACACTTAATGTATATGCGAAGGATGTACCGGGATATGTAACTGATGCGGATGCAGTATATATAGGACATTTTGTATACAGAAAAGAGCATGTATGGTCAAACAATGTACTTGGTGATAAGGCAACGAATTATAACAAGTATAAGCATGGCGGAACATCAGGAGAAGGTGAATTGGATTCAGGTTTTTCAATTGCATGGAAGAACAGAACAATTGCAGCAGGTCAGACACAGACTTACAGCTACATCATAGGCATAGGAAAGTACAATTCAAACAATAAGATAACATTTAATGCAAATGGTGGAGAATTAAAGACTCCGGGAACAAACATCAATAACCCAAGCGGAAATTACAGTAATAAAGTTACGGTAACATATGGTACAGATACATATTCATCAATGAGTAATGATATACCGGAAAGAGCAGGCTATACATTTGAAGGATGGTGGACAACACCTAATGACAGCAATGCAAGCGTAATGGTATATGATGCATCAGGAAAATGTAATAATGACTGTAATTATTGGAAAAATAATCAGTGGCAGGGAACTAATGATTTAACCGTATATGCACACTGGAAAGCAAACACATATACAGTACGTCTTAACACAGGCGATATCCCGTCATCAGAATTGACAAAACTGACAGAAACAGCATCAACTGAAGGATGGACATGGAATGAGAACGGCAGATATTTTTCAAAGGCATTTGTACAGAATGAAAATAATTACCTTCCGGGAGTAAATAAGTTCTTCAGTGCTAATAATTATGAATCAGTAGGCAGTAAAGTAACAGACAAGTATTTTGTACAGGATAAGGCAAAGAATCCTACCAAGGTATTGTATAACTGGTGGACATCAGCATCAGGTGGTACTGATATAGGCAGGGGAAAAAAGATTTATAACAACCTGTATGAGATATCAAAGGACAATAGTGGAATTGTTAATCTTTATCCGCACTGGATGGGATATACAACAGTGTTTAATTACACAGACAATGCCCCTGCTAATACAGCCGGTCTGACGGTAACAATCAACAACAGCATTAATGATGGCATGGATAACTGTCTGTATCAGGTATATGGAAACTGTTTCTTTTATAAGGGAACAGACGGCGAGTATCACGATTATGAAGAAGGCACAAATCCTGATTTAAAGGTAACAGCAAGTATTCCGGACAGTAACGGATATAAGTATATCTTTAATGGATGGCATCATAAAAACTGGAATTACCTTACAGACGGATTAGGAAAACTTACATACAAGAATAACTATGACATTGGAAAGGGCAAGGCAAGTTATGTTCTGTCACCTCACTTTTCAAGAGTTGGAATCAGTTATGATGTAAGACTTAACGCAAACGTACCTGAAAATACAGAAAGTACATTACAGGTGCTTCATCAGAATGGAATATCATCATACATTTACGACAGCAATAGCAGATACTTTTCAAGAGAACTTACATATGATGATTTGCAGGATATGTTATCACCTGACGTATATTCACTTAGGGGATATCATCTTATAAGTACAAGTGACTGGTATACGGAAAAAACAGGTGGTAATACAGTATCAGCACCATGTAATAATACGGAAGCAGAATATCCGGACTGGACTGAGAAAAACTGGAATCTTACAACAACAGATGGAGCAACAGTAAATCTGTATGCAAGATGGCAGGCAAATAATTATAAGATAGCATACAACTTAGATGGTGGTACATATGGTACATCACATCCGACAAGTGCTGAATATGACAGTGCAGTTACAATAGATAATCCGTCAAAGGCAGGTTATACATTTACAGGATGGACAATTACGGGATACGACAGTACTACTTCAGGACACAATGCAGCAACATGGACTGGTGAAACAGGTACATCTTATAAGAATTTAACTGCAACAGATGGAGCAATAGTTACATTTACTGCTACATGGAGTAAGGAAGCTCCTAAGACAGCTAATTTACAGACAACAGGTGATGTGGGAATAAAAGCAACATCACATCCTGATAAGGCTGTTGTAAACATTGGAAGCAATGTACAGGTAAGTGCAGTTCTTAATACCGGTTATGTATTTAAGGGATGGTACAATGGAAATGTTAAGGTATCTGATGATTTAAGCTTTGTATATACAATGCCTAATAAAGATACGGTACTTACAGCTAAGACAGAGATTAAATGGTATACAATGACATTTGACCCAAATGGCGGTATATTAAAGAATCCTGGCAATAATCTTTATAATGCAGAGTGGAAGAATGGAAATACCGTGTCAGTTGGATGGAATATAAACGACTTCTGTTACATGACTGGTGATATACCAACACGAAGAGGCTATAGATTTACAGGCTGGTATCTGGGAAGTGAAAGCGTATATAATAAGTACGGGGTAGCAGTAAGAAATTCCAGTCTTTATAGTTACGATACAGATTATCATTGGAGATATGACGGTAATGTAACTGTAAAAGCAGGATGGGATGCTATAAATTACAAGATATCATACAAAGTAGTCACTGGTGCAGGAAACATACCTTCACAGACAGTACATTATGGTGATTCATTCACATTGGCAGATGGAAATGCATTTACATATACAGGACATACATTTAGTCACTGGTATGTAAGACGAAGCTCTGATAAGAAAGTATTCTGTTATGATGGTAACTGGCATACTACAGATGGAAGTGACTTGTATGGTTCAGATGTTTCAAACTGGTATCCGTATAATAATAGCGGACTTACATTTGAAATGAATGATTCATGGATAAGAAGTGACACAGATGCAGATGAAGAGTTTGTTTTCTGGGGATTCTGGACAGCAGATGAATATAATATCATTTATAATTTAGATGGTGGTACATTAAATGGTAAGACTAATCCAGATACTTATAATATAGAAACACCTACATTTACACTTAATAATCCAACAAAAACAGGATATACATTTGAAGGATGGACAGGAACGGATATTACAGGAACATCCAAGATAGTTACAATTAATCAGGGAAGCATAGGTAACAGAACTTATACTGCTACATGGACACCAATTGAATATTCAATTGTATATACTAAAGGTTATACTAATAATGCTAAGGATGATGTAATACAGAATGGCATTAAGTATAATAAGGATGTAACACTTATTTCCAATCCATTTACAGGAAGAAGTTATACTGTAAAATACAGTACATCAACTTCTGACCGTGACTGGGATAAGGTAACAGCACCGGCAGGATTTAATGGAACACTGGAATTTGCACACTGGAACATTTTAAGTAAGACATATGCAGCAGGCACTAAACTTAAGAATCTTACAACGAAGAATGGAGATAAAATAACTGCAACAGCTCAGTGGAAAGACAAGAAGTTTACACTTCCTGTTGTAAACAGACCGGGCTATGTTTTTGTAGGATGGTACAGTATGGTAGATAGAAAGGTTTATAAAGCCAATACAGAGTATACCATATCACAGGCTTTAACTGCATATGATAATACATTTACAGCCCAGTGGACTGCAAAAACAGATACGCCATATAAAGTTGAACATTATAAGATGAACCTTGATGGAACAACTTATACACTTGCAGATACAGATAATTTCAAAGGCACAACAGATACTTCTGTTACACCGGCAATCAAAACATATGAAGGTTTTACAAGCCCAAGTACACAGACTGTTACAATTAAAGGTGACGGAACTACGGTAGTAAAATACTACTATACAAGAAACAAATATACATTAGACCTTAACGGACTTATAAATGGAACATTAAGGGGAAATCTTGTAGACGTAGTAAAAAATCCGATAACAGGAGCAGAAGACAGACACACAGCCGGTACAGCGGTTGTTACTGTAAATGGAACTGTTGTAGGAAATAAAGTCACTGATTACTGTAATGAAGTTTACTATGGAAGCAGCATAAGCATTATCACAACAGCTGAAAGCGGATATAGTATTATTGATAACAGTAATGTAAACTTTAAAATGCCGGCTGAAGGCAAAACTGTAACAGTTACAATAAATGCAAAAGATACCAAGTATCTTGTAAGGCACTGGAAGAAGAATGTTAATACTGACAGTAAGACTTATAATGAAAACAGTTTAAATGACAGCAATTATACAATGTATGATGCTGAATATTTAAGCGGTAAGGCATACAGCTGGGTAAAGCCTGTTGTAAGGACACTGGAAGGATTTACATATAAAGGAGTTCTTCCAAGTGAAGGAACGGCTTATGTGAAGCCTGACGGTACAACAGTAATTGATGTGTATTATACAAGAAATACATATACAATAAATGGTGGTAACGTAAATGCTAATGTTGAATACGGTAACGGAATAAGCAGTGTAAGCGGATTAAAGACATATGAATATGAGCAGAAGGTAACACTTACGGCTAATTTAAAAGCAGGATATCACTGGCATGGTACAGATAAATGTGCTTCATCAGGTAAGTATCCTACAGGCTGGTATAGCAGAAACAATTCAGGTGTTGATGGTATCTTAACAGACAATACAACATATAATTCACAGACAATTAAGTTTAATATGCCTGCAAGAAATGTTTATCTTGGAGTTAAGGCTACAAACAACAGCTATACGGTTGTATATAATAAAAATCAGCCGGTAGAGCCTAAGTCAATAAGTAATGTAACAGGAAACACTGAAAGCCAGACATTTATTTATGATGAGAGTCAGAACTTAAGGAATAACGGATTTACTCTTACAGGTTATACAAGAAAGTCAGGCTGGATGACAGCTTCAAGTAAGAACGGTAATGGAACAGCAGATTTTTCTTATGGACAGTCTGTAAAGAACCTTACAACTGTTAATCTTGGTACGGTTAATCTTTATGCAATATGGGAAGACAATACACCGGAAGAGATTAATATAAGCAGTACAAATGATTTTGCAGCCACACAGACAGTTACACTTACAGCTAGGGATTACGGAAGCGGTATAGATTATATAAGCTTTGGAAAAGATGAAAAATATGAAAAGGTTACATGTAACGCTGATGGTTCAGTAACATTTACAAGAAAAGTAAATGCATCAGGTACTTATATATTTAGTGTTAAAGATAAGAATGGAAAGGTAAGCAAAAAGACCATTACATTTTATCAGACAACATTAAATACAAATAAGAATAACATTGTATCATCAGACGGAAAAAATGTAATTGAATCAGATTTTACATCAGTACCGGAGACCTTGAGTACATACATTAGTATTAATGAAGCAGGAAAAAGTATTACACCTGTAACTAAAAGAAATGGAGTTGATTTCCTTGGATGGAGTACAGACAGTAAAGCAGTAACCGGATTTAATACGCTTAAAGTTACTAAATCGCAGACCTATTACGCTATATGGAAAGATATCATAAATCCATTAGTTGTTATAACGGATGTAAGTAATAAGGATGCAGACAGCCAGACAATTAAGTTTAATCTATATGACCTTGATGCTGACTTAACAGATAAAGACTTTGAAGGCAAGAACTTAGAGTATATAAGGAAGCATGGAGAGAAGACCGGTAGTGATATAGCAGCATACTGGTTTGGTAAGAATCCTGTTTATAATGGAAATGGTAACAGCCGTACAGTAACAGAGATTGTAAAAGATGAAGGGTATTCAGTTAATCTTGAAAGGACTGTAGGAGAAGCAGTTACATACTATATATTTGCTGAAGATAAGGCAGGGAATATAAGTAAAACAACAATAGCAGTAGATGCAAACGGAAATGTTACTCCTAACAATGACCTTACATTTTGTAGTTTAACATTAAATGCTAATGATGGTTTAATACAAGAGAATGGACAGAATACCATACAGAAGCTTATCCGTAAGGGAAATACTTATAATCTTACAAATGTACATGCAGAAAGAACCGGGTATCACGATACAGAAAGTGACACTGATGGAGTATCAATGCACTGGTCACATGAAATTGCTCTTGGAAGCAATATCATAGATGAAGATAAACAGACTGTAATAGGTACAGATAATAGTGCTAATCCAGAGAGTTTAAGAGAATGGGAAGCTAAAGGAAACGATACATTATATACTAAATGGACACCAAATGCTTATACATTAAAGGTTTATCCGAATAAACCAGTTAAGGCTACAGAAGACATAAACACTTATAATACAGTATCGTCTGATACAAATAAGTGGGTATATGATACATATACAGGATATTATAAAACAGTATTAGTATATGATAAAGTATGGAGTATTCCTGACAGTACAGCATTTGCGGATTTAACAGGCTGGACAACAACAGGCTTTAAGAATGTAGGCAAGACTGAAAAGAGTGATATTATATATCTAAACAGTCTTAACAGAAGCTATGATGAAACTGATGATGTTAGTAAGGTATCTGATATTGGTACAAACCTTACATCAGTTAAGGGTGATGCTGTTGCTTATACAATGCTTTGGAAGGAAAACAGATATACCGTTAATTTCAGGGCAAATGGGGGAACTGCTGTAAAGAGAGTAACATTACTGGAAAAGAAAATTGATGGTAGTGTGAAAGAGAGGACAGTAGATACAACTGCATCAGCGGATAAGAAAGCTACAGATAAGACATATGATACAAGCATCATAATCGGATATGAGAGTATGATTAAGGTATTAGATAGCCCTGTAAGACCGGGATTTGCATTTACATTCTTTACAAAGGATAAAGATTATGCAAAGACAGCACATATGAAAGATGATAAACCGGATTTTGATAAGAGTGTCTTATGTACAGGTGAGTTATCTGAAGAAGCTGCCAAGAAATACAGAGAAGAATACAAAATTACCGGTTCATTAAACGGTGATGAAGAAGTAAATTTGTATTCAAGCTGGAGTAAAAGAAAGCCTGTAACATTACAAAGCTTCATATCAGCTAATTCAATCCGTACAGATGCAAATGCATTAACCAAGATAGCATTAGGAACTTATATAACAAGGGATAATGCAAAGGATATAAATAGTGCATGGTTTAATAAGAACTATAAGACAAATGATAAAGGCGAGTATGTAATGAATGATACTGTTGAGGTATTACAGGAGTGGGATGTAACCAAGACAGAGATTAAACAGACATATTCAAAGAAGATAATGGCTGATAATAATTAGTCAGTGAAGTTAGCAAATTACTATATAAGACGCAGGGAGCTGTATCAATGGAGTGGAGTTGATATGGCTCTCTTTTTTATTAGTGAAATTACACTATTATAATAGGAGTTATGATATAATAAAGAACAAGAGCAGGCGTTGAAGTATAATAAGAAGGGTAAGGAACATAGATTATATATATCCTGCTTATTAAGGATGCTGCAATTTTACATTAATACCTACAAATTGTAGTGTATAATAAAAAACTTTACAATATATAGTAGTTTTCTAAAAAATTTAGGTAGTAATTACACACTACTTAAGTAGAAGATGATAATTAAAGATAAAAAATAGAAAAAGATAGAGATATAAAAAGCAAGGTGATTATTATGAATATAAAGGATTATTTAGGGCAGATTGGACAGACAGCATTAATAATATTAATAGCAGGCATATTAGTGGTTGTAGGAATAAGAATTATAATTAATCTGGCAAAGACAGCAATAAAAATCATGGCTGTCGGTCTTATTGTAGGACTTGCCATTGTTGTATATACATTTATTAATCCTCCTGCTAAAGATGTAGATACAGATAATGTATACGCAGAAGAAGCCATTGAAGAAGATACTGAGTATACGGATGATACACAGGATAATAATTATGAAGAAGCAACCTATGATACTGTGTATGAGGAAGGCTAATGAAGCTGTTAAGTATTTAAACATTGCAAATCATAGTAATCAGATTGTCCTTAAAACAAATACTGCAATAGAACAGTGTCAATTTATTGAAGCAAGACAAATTCCAAATGATAAAGCCAATATTATCAGAAAGTTATCTTCAAAGCAAAGAATTGAAGCTTCTCAAAAATTAAAAGAACTTAAAATACAGGATAGATTAAAAAGAGAAAGAGAGGAAGATGGTTATGGAAGATGATAAAATTATCCTACATGGAAAAATGTGTCCTGAAGAATTAAAACAACCTATTATTAAATCATTTGCAAGGGCATGTCGTGCTGTAAACAGTAAATATAAGCTATCAATAGTAGACTTCATTTATGAATATCTTAAGTCTGATATAGCAAAGACATATCAGTATGATTACACATTACATTCCCAAGGCGATAGATGTATAGCTGGTAAAATCCTTGATACACTTAATAAAGATAATATAAAACCTATAGATGATGATACAACATTGGCAGATGAAGAAGTGGCTTACTGGCTCGGATATCTGATTATGTCGTGGATATATGAGGATGATTGTGAACCGGCGAATTTGCTTAAATATGATTGGCAAATGGTTTATTATGGATATGATGTACTCCATATGCAAAGTATAAAGAATGCTTGTGATTTCATAAAGGATGAATATAAAGTAAAATAATATTGATTATGCAATAGATTAGGAAAATTATTTCCTAGTCTATTTTTTTGCTTTTATTTAAAGAAAATAGTTAATTTTATGTAGTAATTCCACACTATTTAAGTATAAGGAACATATTAATTTAGATTAAAAGGGGAAATAGTACATGAAAAATACAGATAAATATACTGATACAACAAGAGTGTATGTAAAAGGAGCAGTATTACAAAACGCAATTAAGAATAATAATATTACCCAGTCTGATTTATGTAAGATGGTGGATATAAGAGAAGATAAATTATCTTTAATAATTCATGGTAGGAAAACAATAGTCATGTCAGAACTGGAAGAAATTTGTTCTTTATTAGGGATAAATCCTAAAACAGCTATTAATGAGACTAAGAAGAAACCTAGTGATTATAAAGCTACAAGTATTCCTGAAGCTAAATGGAACAGTGATTATTTTCAGGAGTGTCTTGATAATAAAGAGATTCGCCTTTCTGATTTATGCAGAGCAATTAAGCGTTCATCCAGTACAATCTGTGATTATAAAGCAGGCAGGGCAAATCCTTCTGTTGAAACACTTGAGAAGATATGTAATGTCCTTGATTGTTCTCCTATGTTACTTGTAGGAGTATCAGGGGAGTGTCTTAATAAGAGGTTAGGAAGGCAGGCATTTAAAGAAAATAGTGTTTATGTAAAAGAACCTACATATGAAGATGTAAAGGATGCATGTGGGGAAGTACCAATAGTAACACTCCATCCAGGTTCAAATACAGAAGATAACATTACAGAAAATGATATTGAAAATAAGGATAATGTTTTTAAGGAAGATAAGTATAAGTCCTTTGAGAGTCTGAATGTAATAGATAATATTGAAACAATCAATAAGAACCTGCTTGCAATGGTAGAAGACCTTGGTATGGCAAATTCAGTGTTATTAAAGAAGATGGATGAGCTTATGAGTATGAATGTTCATTTAGCAGAGCGTATAGACAGCCTTGAAAAGAGAACATCAATTAAGCCTGTATCACAACCGGTACAATCCTTTAAATCTAACAACTCAACACTTTGGGGAAATAATACATGTAGTGAAGCTGAAATGAAAGAAATCATTAAGTCAGAAGTTAAGAACTGCACTGTTAAAGATTATAAGGATAAGATTTATAAATTAGCTGCATATATGGCAAAGAAGGAAAACAATATATCAAATGCCGTGCTTAGTAAGAGTTATTCCCAGTTTACAAGGATTTATGGTATCACTATAGACTCCTTAAAACAGGAAACCGGGATGAATGGTACAATTGATGCGATATATGCCAATCCATTAAGCAGGGAGATTTATTTTAATATGATGTGTACAAACGCTTCTACTATGTAGAACTTAAATGTTAAAGGAGATAATACTATGATTATAAGAATTGATTTTAAAGACAATGATTATCAGGAATTAGTTGAAAATTATCTTAAGCTATTCAATTTGAATATCTTATATGATTTATCTGTGCAGCTTGATAAAAAAATATCAGTATCATGTATCAAAGCATATGAGAATGCACAGGAAAAGAGTAATTGGATTCTTAACCCAAACATTGCATATACAGTAATAGAATATGATTATGACTGGTTAAGAAAAAGAATAAAGGCTTCTCTTAAGGAGTATTTATTAAGAAATCCAAGATTAGATGAACTGTCAAAGGAATATATAGAAAAACATTTTATAGAAAAGATGGATATTTCATTTCCAAAAGCCTTCTATGATAAATGGGAAAACGGAGAAGTGGGCTACTGGTTTTCACATAGTAGAACGACTGTTATTCAGTAAAAGGAAACAAAATATGACTTGGTATACATTATTTAATAAGTTAAGGAAAATGACATTTAAAGATGCACAGTCATCAAAGGTATATGCAGTACTGAAAAATCCGGCTACAGGTAAGGTAGAAAGATTGATGCTTACATTAAAGTATGATGCAAAAGGAAAACCATATTTAATAAAGGAGTAGCTTATGAACAAAAATATGAACAAAAACGAAGTAAGAATAGGTGATAAAATTTGGTTTCAGGAAAACTGGACTGGCAGAATAACATACGGAATCGTAACAGAAATTTCAGACAACGGTGTGCGTCTTGATGGTGTAAGCCGTGATGATAACAGCTTTATAGGTTCATCTGGTGCAATATGGGGAAATATGTACAAGACTAAAGATGATGCAATCAAAGGTGTCCGTGAAAAAGATGACAGACTGGTTGCTAAATATAAAGCTATGATGCCTGACATAAAAGGACTTGTCCAGTTTGCACTTGACTATAATACCTGTCGTTGTGAAGAATACACTGATGAATGTGCTATAAGAGCCTATACAGAACGGGCTAAAGAGTTAGGTGTACTTGACTAGCATACCTGTCGCTAAGACCAAATATTAAGATTAGAATTTGAAAAGAAAATTACGAAAGGAATTAATATGTATGAGAAATGGTAACAGATTATACACATACAATCAGTCTTTAGATAAAACACAATTTAAAGTGCGTATGCCCAAAATTTATAATGACAAATATCAGTTAGAAGTAAAACATGAAATTGCAAGAATATCTGATAAAATTAAAACTTTAAAACGTACTGAACGTAAAGCTCATAAAAACGACCAGAAAATATATGAACTCATGGTTGATTTAGACTTTTGGAAATCAGAAATGGCTAAGTTTGATAATAACCAGACGCACAAGCTACTTAAATCACGCAAATCATATGATGATAAATACCTATATGACTTTACAATAGATTATATCAACAAACAAATACCAATTGATGAATCACACGGCAGATATCCATACATTACAAAAGAAGAAATTGCAAAAGTTCTTAAGTGCAAACCTTCGGATTTGGATAAGACGTTTATGCGATTAAACCGTGAAGGTATATTATCACAGGCAAAACACAGAAGAATGCACGATACAGCCAGATATGGCAACATCGAAGAAACCCTAAGCTACGATTATGGAAAATCTGACTGGACACCAGATATGTATGATATCCTGATAAAATCACCTGTATTAATAGCATAATATGTAGCATTCTTAAAATAGATGACTGAATTTTACAAAGAGGTATGTAAATAATAATTAAATGTAAAAATAATCAACTATAAATACAAAGAAGAAACTGAAAGAATTGAGAGGTAATCAGAATGAAATGTGACGAGTGTAACAATGCCAATATCTGTTTAGACCATATCGAATTACCTAGCCTTATTGGGTGTACGAGTGGAATACCAGACCATAAAGTACCCACCAACGCTGATAGAATAAGGAATATGTCGGATGAAGAATTGGGAGATTTGTTGCAGAGTGTAAGTTCTGGTGTAGAGAATGGAAGCCCATTTATCTCTCTTTGCGTTAATGATAATGAAACAACTATAAATTTTAGTGATATTTCTGAATGGCTTAAGTCAAAAGCGGAATAGGAATGGTAAAGAAAATGTTAAAACATCTTAAATTTTGTCATGTAACCGGTGGAAAATATAATTTAGATTGTCACCTTTATTTAAGTGATATCGCTATTGAGAACTACAGAAATACAGGTTGCAAAGTCAAAATTTTGTTTGATTGAGAGAGGCTTCAATCAGAAGCAGAATAGGAGATAAACGGTTATGAGTTATATAATGCTTCATACATGTGCAGAAAGAGCAAGGAAAGCTAATGAAGACCTGATGAATCATGTATTTGATGAAGAAAAAGCAAAAATAGAAAGGTCTGTTTTTTATCACGGAAAAGAAGTCTTTATAAATAATTTAGAAACTGAAAAAATATATAAACATATAAATGAAACCAAATATGGGTATGGTTTAGCAATTGATTATTTTAATGTGGCATTATCTTTTTCTAAAATAGACGATAATCCAACCGGCTATGTAGTTTTAAAAATAAAGGATGAAAAAGAACTTTTAGCATTTAAAAAAGCCTATGACGAAGGGGAAGAAATTAATCTGGATGAATATATATATGATGATTATTCCTCATGGAAATATATCTCTTGGAAGTAACTTTATCGGCTGAAGAAGTGAAGGATTTGTTATATACGGAAATTGTGTAAGGAGAAAATATATGCCTTTATTATATA
>OHCZ01000814.1_pt1 | contig 14760 bp, 9 predicted proteins | sample 1566891 | NCBI WGS metagenome assembly OHCZ01 (sample SAMEA3879510, study PRJEB24766) | human gut metagenome | biome: human-associated habitat; feature: feces | place: USA | collected 1985/1987
CGACCCCACTGACCCGGAAGCCGGCTGGCAGATGGCAGACGAGTACCTGTCCGGCGATGTCCGGGAAAAGCTGCGGACAGCACAGCTTGCCGCCGAGACGAACCCGGAGTTTGTGGTCAATGTGGATGCGCTGACCAAGGCGCAGCCCAGAGAACTGGAAGCCTCCGAGATCGATGTGCGGCTGGGGGCCACCTGGCTTTCCCCCGACATCGTCCAGAAGTTCATGGAGGAAACCTTTCGGGTGCCCTACTATATGCGCCGCTCCATCGCCGTCAAGTTCTCCCCTCACACAGCGGAATGGCGCATCGAGGGCAAGACCGCCTTGGGCAAGGGAGATATCACCTCCTGCGAGACCTACGGCACCGGCCGGGCCAACGCCTACAAGATCCTGGAAGAGACCCTCAATCTAAAGGACATCCGCATCTACGACACCATCGAGGATGCCGATGGCAAACCAAAACGGGTGCTGAACAAGCGAGAGACCACCTTAGCCCAGCAGAAACAGCAGTCCATCAAGGATGCCTTTGCAAACTGGGTCTGGCAGGACCCTCAGCGGCGCATTGCGCTGGTGAAGCAATACAATGAGCTGTTCAACAGCACCAGACCCCGTGAATACGATGGCTCCCACATCAAATTCGTGGGCATGAACCCGGAGATCACCCTCCGGGAGCACCAGCGCAACGCCATCGCTCATGTGCTGTATGGCGGCAACACGCTGCTGGCGCACGAGGTAGGGGCGGGCAAGACCTACGAAATGGCGGCATCTGCCATGGAAGCAAAACGGCTGGGGCTGTGCCAGAAATCCCTCTTTGTGGTGCCCAACCACCTGACCGAACAGTGGGCCAGCGAGTTTCTGCACCTATACCCCAACGCCAAGCTGCTGGTAGCCCGGAAGAAGGATTTTGAGACCGCCAACCGCAAAAAATTCTGTGCCCGCATCGCCACCGGGGACTACGATGCCGTCATTATCGGTCACAGCCAGTTTGAGCGCATCCCGCTGTCCTTTGAGCGGCAGGAGCGCATGATCCAGGAGCAGATCCAGGAGGTCCAGAACGCCATTGCAGAGCTGAAATACTCCAACGGGGAGCGCTTTACCGTAAAGCAGATGGAGAAGACCCGCAAAAACCTGGAGGCCAAGCTGGAAAAGCTCCGGGCCGCTGACCGCAAGGACGATGTGATCACCTTTGAGCAGCTGGGGGTAGACCGGCTGTTTGTGGACGAAAGTCACAATTTTAAGAACCTCTTTTTGTACACAAAGATGAGGAACGTGGCGGGGCTTTCCACCAGCGAGGCGCAGAAATCCAGCGATATGTTTGGCAAGTGCCGGTATATGGATGAGCTGACCAGCGGGCGGGGCGTGGTGTTTGCCACGGGCACCCCGGTCAGCAACTCCATGACCGAGTTATACACGGTCATGCGTTACCTCCAGTACAGCACCTTGCAGCAAAAACAGCTGACCCACTTTGACTGTTGGGCTTCCACCTTTGGCGAGACCACCACCGCCATTGAGCTTGCGCCGGAGGGCACCGGCTACCGGGCAAGGACCCGCTTCGCCAAATTTTTCAATCTGCCGGAACTCATGAATATGTTCAAGGAGGTAGCTGACATCAAAACGAGCGACCAGCTCCATCTTCCGGTGCCGGAGGCAACGTTCGAGACGGTGGTGGCAAAGCCCTCCGAACTCCAAAAAGAGATGGTGCAGAGCCTGAGCGAGCGTGCCGCCAGGGTGCATTCCGGCATCGTGGATGCATCCGAGGACAATATGTTGTGCATCACAAACGACGGCCGGAAGATCGGGCTGGATGTGCGCCTGATGAATCCCCTGCTGCCGGACGACCCGAGCAGCAAGCTGAACGCCTGTGTGCGGAACGTGTTGCAGATCTGGGAGGAGGGCAAAGACCAGAAGCTGACCCAGCTTTTGTTCTGTGACCTCTCCACCCCAAAAAACGACGGCAGCTTCAACGTGTACGAGGACATCAAGGCAAAGCTGCTGGCCGCCGGGGTGCCGGAAAACGAGATCGAGTTTATCCACAACGCCGACACCGAGGCGAAAAAGGCAGCTCTCTTTTCCAAGGTGCGCTCCGGGGATGTGCGCATCCTGCTGGGCAGCACCCAAAAGATGGGGGCGGGCACAAACGTGCAGGATCGGCTGGTGGCGGTGCATCACTTGGATGTAGGATGGAAGCCTAGCGATATGACCCAGCGCAATGGCCGCATCATCCGGCAGGGCAATAGGAATAAAGAGGTCAAGGTATTCAATTACGTCACCGAAGGGACATTTGACGCCTACCTCTGGCAAACTTTGGAGAACAAGCAAAGGTTTATCTCCCAGATCATGACCAGCAAAAGCCCGGTGCGCTCCTGTGAGGATGTGGACGAGCAGGCTCTCTCCTATGCGGAGATCAAGGCGCTGTGTGCTGGCAATCCGCTCATCAAAGAAAAGATGGACCTGGACGTGCAGGTGGCAAAACTACGGGTGCTGAAAGCCGACCACCAGAGCCAGAAATTCCGGCTGCAAGACAAGCTGCTGACCAAATTCCCGGCAGAGATCCAGGCGCAGAGTGCAACGATCACTGCCTTGAAATCGGATGCTGAGATTGCTGCGGCACATCCGCAGGGCCAAGAGACATTCTGCGGCATGACCCTCAAGGGCATGACCTACGACGAGAAAAAGTCGGCTGGTGAACGGCTGCTTCTGGCTTGCACGGAACTGTCGAACACAGAGGAACAGTTGGTGGGCAGCTACCGGGGATTTGCGCTCTCCCTGCGGTTCGAGCCCTTCCGCAGCGAGTACCAGGCAGTACTGAAAGGCCGACTGCCCTACCCGGTATCGCTGGGCACCGATCCCCACGGCAGCATCACCCGGCTGGACAATGCCCTGAACGCCTTTGCAGACCGCATCGCCCACGCCGAGAACGAGCTGGACAACCTGAAAGAGCAGCAGCAGGCAGCGCAAGCAGAGGTCGAAAAGCCCTTTCCGCAGGAGGAAGAGCTGGCGCAAAAATCTGTCCGCCTTGCAGAGCTGAACGCGCAGCTGGATATTGAGGACCACCGCCCCGAGCCGGAACAGGCGGAAGCCCTCCCCCGCCCTTCGGTTCGGTCTGCCCTGGAAAGAATGGATAATACAGCGCCTGTAAAGCCGTTCAAAACTTCTCAAAATAGGGAAGGAGATGTCCGGTGAAAGAAAATCGAGATGAAACGATCATTCTTCGACTAAGCAAAACAGAAAAGAATCGCATCTATAAAAAGATGCTGACTATGGGGATCCACAGTTTGAGTGCTTATATCCGCAAGATGGCACTGGATGGCTACTGCCTGCATTTGGACCTGAAAGAGCTGCACAGGATGGCTTATCTTTTACAGATGTGCAGCAATAACCTGAACCAATATACCCACGAAGCCCACCTAACTGGCTATCTCTATCCCCAAGATGTAGAAGCCTTGCGCTGCCAGCTGGAAGAACTGACCGACCTCGCCCGGCAGATCCTCTCCCGGCTGACGGAGCTATGAGCATTTCCCTGCAGCTTCGGCTGTAGGGTACATAACTGCCGGGGAGGGCAGCTGCACCCCTAGGTTTAACGAACTTGTTTTCAAAAGCAGCAAAATAGCGAAATATGTCCATGTGCCAGGGTGGAAAAGCCTCGTTTTTCCATGACAAGACGCACAAAATGCGTTATAATAGAAGTAACATCATGCAGGAGGCCCATACCATGTCCACCCAGACTCGTGTTGTTCGTCTTTTACAAAACACCCTCTACCCCACCTACCAGCTTCACGCCACCATGTCCAATAAACAAACCACCCCTGCAGAGGGGCTTCGTTTTGCGGCGCTTACCGTTATGGAGTGGCTGCGTCAGCGCATCGGAGAGGATATCCCCCAAGAGCTGGTTCAGCCGGAACCCGAACGATATAAGGAAGCAGACGATTCCTGTCTGCCCTCCCTGCACATCCATCGGGGTTACGTTGTGGACATCGTATCCCTGCCAAGTCAGGGGGTGTGGAGCCTGCAAATTACCGAACCGGATCTAGGCTCAGAACCAGGCAACCCCGCTCAACAGCGCCAGGCTGTGCCGGGGCGGGTCATTGAGACCAACATCGGCTTCTGTATCCAGGGTAAGACCCTGGAATGTGGTTTCCAAACCGTGATCTCCGACCCAGTGGGCAGCGGTGCTCAGGCAGAGGTCTATCGTCTGGCGGTAGTGCGGCGTCTGATGGAAAGCCCTGTCTTTGGGTTGACCTACATTCTTCCGCTGAACGGCGGAACCTCCTCTCTCAGAAACACGGCAGAGCTCCGGAAGATGCTGACCCTTACCACCGCCCCAGAAAATCAGCTGCCCACTGTAATTTTTACATATCATCTATCCGAACCTGAAAACAGAAATCCTCAAACTGTGCTGGACCTGCGGCTGCCGTCCGTATCATTCCCAGAGTTGGCTCGTCCTGGCCGGACCCAGGAATCTCTGTTCTGCGCCGCCGTCTCCCAGGAAAAATCCCCGCCCACATCCACCCTTCCCTACGACGCCGGTGCCTTTGCTGAAAAGCGGAAGGGTTGCTGCCGGGTCTATCTGCTGGACGCTGCGCTTATACAAGACCTTGCAGCAGAGCTCCACTGCAAACTCAGACCCGGCGATGCAGTATTGTTGGAACCTGCCTGTTTTGGGGGCGGAGCGCAAGTATTCCCCTACCACCCCGCCTCCCGAGAGCGTGAGAAAACCATTGGCCTATTGAGCTGCGCCGTGTACGACTACCCCCGGGGTAAAACCTGGAACTTCGGCTCGGTCCAGTTTCTCTCTGCTGCACGGGAAGAATTGCTCCTCAAGACTTCTGAGATGGCAAAGACCACCCAGGCAGCCTCTGACCAGTGGACACAGAAATTCACTCAGCTTGATACTGCCTACAAGGCAGAACTCGCCAAAAAAGATGAAGAACTTACCGGGCTGCGCACCCAGATCGACCGGCTGCGGGAATACGAAAAGCAGCTGGAAAAGGAAAAGAACAGTCTTGCCCAGGCTATGGAACTGGAACGCCAGAACTGCAGGTTCCAGATCCAAGCGCGAGATGGTGAGGTTGCCTATCTGAGGCGCAAGCTGACTCAACCCCAGAAGCACACTGAGGTGGTGGAATGGGCCCAGCAGCAGTTTACTGACCGGCTGGTCATGCACAAGCGCACCGAGACCCTGCTGGCCAAAAAGACTGCCTGGGGCGTAGATCTGGGCTTGTTGTGCGATGCGCTGGACTTTTTGGCGACCGACTACTGGGAGCAGCGGTTCAAGCAGCTGCCGGTGGATGAAATGAATCGTCGCTGCTCGGCCAAGTACCAGCGCCCCTTTGATGTGAGCAGGCTGGGCGATATGACAGTCGAATTCACCCCTGGTGAATATAAGGTCAAATACCGGATGACCGGCACCGAAAAAGCCCGCGAGTATCCCTTGAACTGGCATCTCAAGGTAGGCAACGACCCAGAAAATCTGCTTCGCATCTACTTTTTCCACGATGATAAGGCCCGCAAGCTGGTGATCGGCTCTCTGCCCGAACACCTGCGAGCCGTACAGATCCGTTGAGGATGAAAGCCCCCGACCAAAAATCATACCAAAAAAGCTGTGTGCAGCATTTCAGTGCTGTACACAGCTTTTTCTGTTTTACTGGTATAGGTCCTTTCCTATTTACAAAGGAGGCAGCAGACGTGGCAGCAACACGGTTGATCCCTTTGCACAAAAACAAGGGCAAGTCGGTGGCAGCCTGCCTGAAAGACCGCACCGACTACGCCCAAAATCCGGACAAGACCGCCCAGGGCGAACTGGTCAGCAGCTATGCGTGCAGCCCTTTGACTGTGGATGAAGAATTCATGCTGACAAAACGTCTGTATGAACGATCTACTGGACGCATCCAAAAAAGCGATGTGATCGCCTATCAGGTACGGCAGTCCTTTAAGCCCGGCGAAGTCACCCCAGAAGAGGCCAATCGTATTGGATATGAGTTTGCAGAGCGTTTTTTGAAAGGCAAATACGCATTTATCGTTGCCACCCATACCGACCGGACACACATCCATAATCATATCGTTTATAACTCCACTGCCTTGGATGGAACCCGAAAGTTCAAAAACTTCTGGCTTTCCTCCTTTGCTGTGCAGCGTCTCAGCGATCGGATCTGTTTGGAGCATCAACTCTCGGTGATCGAGAATAAACCCTACCGGGACCGGCAGAAGCGCATCCCCTACCCGCCAAAAGAGAGCAACCGGGAGCGGCTGTGCGGGGTCATCGACACCATCCTGATGAACGAGAAGCACACGAATTTTGAATCCTTTCTTTCGGCATTGGAGCAGCAGGGCTATGAGATCAAACGGGGCAAGTACACTTCTGTCAAAGGCCCCCGGCAGAAGCGGTTCATCCGTTTCAAAACGCTGGGCGAAGGGTACAGCGAAGATGAAATCAAAGCGGTCATCGCCGGAGAAACCGAACAGCGTCCGCATCAAAAGCAGCCGCCAAAAGAGCAGCCTTTCCAGTTGCTTGTAGATATTCAGGCAAAAATGGCAGAAGGCAAAGGCGAGGGCTACAAAAAGTGGGCAGCAAAGCACAACCTGAAAGAGATGTCCAAGACGCTGCTGTTTTTACAGGAGCAGAAGATCGGCAGTGCCGAGGAACTGCGAGAACGTGCAGCGGCAGCAACGGAACGCTATCATGCCATGGGCGATTCCATCAAGGCAGCAGAAGCAAGGCTGACGGAAATTGCCGTGCTAAAAAACCATATCATCAACTATGCCAAGACCCGTGATGTGTACGCCGAGTACCGCAAATCTGGTTACAGTAAAAAGTTTCTGGAGACTCACTGGGAGGCAATCGAACTGCACCGAGCGGCCAAAGCCGCCTTTGACGAAGCCGGGCTGCAAAAATTGCCGAAGGTCAAGGAGTTGGATGCGGAGTTTGCAGAGCTACTGACCAAGAAGAAAGCCGCTTACCCGGACTACCGCAAAGCACGGAACGAGATGCAAGAACTGGTTCGGGCACAGAAAAACGTAAAACGATTTTTTGCAGAGGAAAAGGACACCATCGAAAAAACGCAGACCCGCTAAACGAATACCGCCGAGGACTCTTCCCATTTTGGGAATACATCCTCGTTTTTTTGTATGTATGGCGAAAACCTATGACTGAATTTTTGTCAAGCACTAATTATCGTTGTATTCTTGCTATGAATGTCTTTTGTCGGTATAATTGGAATTAAAGGACGGTGAAGCGTAGTGGCAAAGAAAAAGAAGCAGCGTGCTCCGGTCAATCCGGAACTGACAAAAGTGAAGTCTGTGTTTCAGCGAAACGTAGACATGGCCTACAAAGTGCAGCGCACACACAAAAGCGATTTTGTGGAACACTATGATTTGACGGATGCATACTGCAAACGACGAATCAAGGCCGTTATGAACCTTTTGCCGAAATTCAAAGAACGTTATGGCAAGCAGTATCCGGAATTGGAAATGGAAGAAGATCTGACTAACGTTAAAGCAAAAGACCAGAGTTGTAAAGCCTTTTGGCTAAATAACTCTGGTCTTTTTGTTGGGGCTTGTGCAACAGCCCCTTGGTTTTACCGGGGAGCTTTTACCGCCACCCGCAGCATACAGTGCATCTGGCGCAGCCCTGCCTTTTCGGTGTAGCAGAACACGGTGCGATACACCATAGGCTCCGGGATCAGGTTCAGAGCGGCGGCACGGTCCATGCAGGTGCGGTACATCTGCGCTTCGTTCTGCCCGTTCTCCGTCACCTGCCAGGACCCATATATCTCCAGCACCCTGCCTTGCTGCACCAGCCTTGCAGGGGCATCGGGGGCAAGGCGGATCTGCTGTGCCTGCTGCACCTCCACCCCCAGCCCCCACTCTGCACGGAGTCTGCCCTCCGGCAGGGCGGTGATCATCTGCGCTGATGTGACCAGCGGCATCCACTCCAGCCACTGGGGCAGCTGACGGTAGATGCCCTCCTCCTGTAAAAACTCCTGGTCCATGGTGTGGGCCAAAAACCAGATATCCGGTGCGGTGCGGACGCTCCACTCCTGCTGCTGGCAAAACCTGAGGGCAGCCCGCAGGTTTTGCAGCCCCTGCAGGTGCATCTGCTGCTGCCACAGCTGTTCTTCCAGCACATTTTGCTGCTGTGCAAGGAGCTGTTCCGTCTCTGCCGGGGTGCTGTCGTTGATCGCCTTTTCAATCTCCTTTACCGAAAGCCCCATGTTTTTCATCCGGCGGCATTCCAGCACAAAGCTGGCGTCCCGGATATCATAGGTGCGGTAGCCGTTGTCCTGCACCACCGGATGCAGGATGCCTTTTTCCTCATAAAACTTTAAAAAGTGCGTAGATACGCCTGCCATCCGGGCAAAGGTACCGATGGGATATTTGCGGATCCGGATCCTATTTTCCCCTGTGGACATATTGTATTTCCTCCTTTGGACGCTGTATCGTTTTTTGCGCCGCAAAGATCTTTCTGTTTAGGCTTGACTTGCGCCTTGGCCTCAAGTGTATGATAGATGTCGGACAAAGTTAAACTTTTGACAAGCAAAAGTAGAACGTTCTGGAAAGATAAGAAGAAAAGGAGAATCCCCCATGAAAAAGATCTCTCGTCAGGGCTTTCTGAAGGTGGCTGCGGCTGCCGCCATGTCCGGCGTCACCGCCGGTGCACTGGCTGCCTGCAACGGCAGCAAAGCCGACAGCGCATCCAACAGCGCCTCCGGCAATGCCGGCATCTACACCCCCGGCACCTACACCGCTACCGAGACCGGTACCAGCGCTGTGACCGTCACCATGACCTTCAGCGACAGCGCCATCACTGAAGTAAAAGTGGATACCTCCAAGGAGACCATTGCACTGGCTGTGGACTCCGCAGCAGATTTTCAGGAGGCACTGATGGCTGCGCAGAGCGCCGAGATCGACTCAATCTCCGGTGCAACCATCACCAGCAAGGCAGTGAAGAAGGCTGCTGCAAACTGCATTGCGCAGGCCATGGGTCTGGCCACCAGCGAAACCGAGGAGCCGACCGTAGAGGACGGCACTCCCAAGTGGCTGGGTAAGGCTCCGGAGATTGCCGACAGCCAGATCACCGAGACCTTCCAGACCGAAGTTCTGGTGGTAGGCGGCGGCACCGGCGGCCTGTTTGCAGCCTGCAGCGCAGCCGAGAACGGCGCAAAGACGCTGGTCATCGACAAGGTGACCAGCGGCGGCATCCGGGACGATCTGGGTGCCATCAACAGCCGCTACCAGAAGGAGTGGGGCACCAAGATCGACAAGTTCGATTATATCACCGAGATGACTAAGATCGCTGCCGGTCACATCGACCAGCGTCTGGTGCGCTTGTGGTGCGAAGAGTCCGGCGAGACCATCGACTGGTACGGCGACCGTCTGGCAGAGCGCGGTGTGGAACTGTGGCACGAGGCCGGCGGCGATGACGACGGCGACCGCTACATCCACTTTGCCACCGGTCACTCTCCCCGCTGGACCGGCTCCGATGACGGTGCCGGCAACGTGCTGGACGGCGCAAAGGTGCTTACCGACTACGCCGCCGGGCTGGGTGTGGAGTTCATGTACAACACCCCCATGGTGGAGCTGGTAAAGGAGAACGACCGTGTGGTGGGCGTCATTGCCGAAAACGAGGCAGGCAAGTATGTGCAGATCAACGCCTCCAAGGGCGTCATCATCTGCACCGGCGGCTACTCCCTGAACTACGACATGATGGAGGCGCTACAGCCGGAAAATCTGGCGATCGTGGGACAGAACAGTTCCATCCCCGGTGCCACCGGCGATGGCATCAAGGCGTGCATCTGGGCGGGTGCAAAGTTTGACGACACCCACAGCATGATGATATTCGACCGCGCCGCCCTGAAGCCCGATGCAGTGCCCGGTCGTGCCCAGACCGAAGGCGGCGAAAGCGGCATCTTCTGGATGGGCAGCCAGCCCTTCCTGAAGGTAAACTCCCGCGGCGAGCGGTTCTTCAACGAATCCGGCACCTACGAGGGCGTCCTCCACGCAGACGAGTTCAACAAGGATCACTGCCATTATACCATCTTTGATTCCGATTGGACAACCTATATTCAGGAGTTCAAGACCCACGGCTGCAGCCGCATGTTCCCGTTCCCGAACAATGCGGACCCCAACATCCCTTATCAGGCTGTAGAGGGCAACATGCTGCCAGATCTGGTGGAAAATGGCTTTGTGTTCAAGTGCGACACCATTGCCGAGTTGGCTGAAAAGCTGGGCCTTCCCGCAGACCAGCTGGAGGCTACTGTTGCGCGGTACAATGAGCTGTACGACAAGGGCGTGGACGAGGACTTTGGCAAGGAGGCACACCGCATGAGCGCCATCCGCACCGCCCCCTTCTATGGTGCCAAGAACACCGGCTGCATCCTGTGCACCATGGACGGCATCCAGATCGACCAGAACATGAACGCTGTGGATACCAACAACGACCCCATCCCGGGTCTGTACGTGGTGGGCAACGACTCCGGCGGATACTTCTCCGGCACCTACCCCAACCTGTCCACCGGCGCAGCCTGCGGACGCACCGTCACCTTTGGTCGCCGTGCAGGACGCATCGCCGCCACTCAGGGCATCTGATCTTTAACGATATCTTTTAAATTTTTCTTTCCTCTTTTATAAGCAGTGCACCCTTTGGCATCAAATGCCGGAGGGTGCATTTGCTTTGGGCAGCTTGAGCGAGCGACAACCACCAGCTCTGCCGGTGGGAAAGGCTGAGCACAAGCCGTACCAGAAGAAGCCGCCCAAAGAACAGCCTTTCCAGTTGCTTGTAGACATTCAGGCAAAAATGGCAGAAGGCAAAGGCGAGGGCTACAAAAAGTGGACAACGAAGTTCAACCTGAAAGAGATGTCCAAAACGCTGCTGTTTTTACAGGAGCAGAAAATCGGCAGTGCCGAGGAACTGCGAGAACGTGCAGCGGCAGCAACGGAACGCTATCATGCTATGGGCGATTCCATCAAGGCGGCAGAAGCAAGATTGACGGAAATCGCCGTGCTAAAAAACCATATCATCAACTATGCCAAGACCCATGAGGTGTACACTGCTTATCGGAAAGCCGGGTACAGCAAAGCATTTCTGGAAGCCCATGGGGAGGAGATCACTCTGCACAAGGCGGCGAAAGCTGCCTTTGACGAAGCCGGGCTGCAAAAATTGCCGAAGATCAAGGAGTTGGATGCGGAGTTTGCAGAGCTACTGACCAAGAAGAAAGTCGCTTACCCGGACTACCGCAAGGCACGGGAGGAGATGCAGCCGTTGCTGCGGGCGCAGAAGAATGTGGAGCTGTTCTTTGCGGAGGAAAAAAACAGGCCAAAAGCAGCTCCAAGCAGGTAAAAGAGAACCGCCGAGGATCCTCTCCAAAAGAGAGAATCCTCGGCGGTTCATTTGTTTATAAAGTTCAGTCCAAGTACAAACTTTACTGTTGTAAAATATTTCGATCCGCTATGCTTTTGGAATAGGCTTATCTTTACTCTCAGAAATTACTTTGCGGCCAAATATTTACCAAGCTCGCGCCCTAATGTCAAGCACATACCAATACTGACACCAGGAATCGGCGTAATATACTCCGGACCAAAACGCATTCCACACGTATTTCCGGAAGCATATAGACCCTCAATTGGACGATAGTCTTCATTTAGCACCTGCTGGTCATTTGTAGTTACAAAGCCGCCTGTGGTTACCAATGCAAAGCCCAGACTAGGAGTCGTAACATGAGCATAGAAGGGAGCCTTGGCCACCGCATTCAGGAATCTGGGATCCTTAGCAAAATCGCTGTCGTAACCTTCCGCACAGACATTGTTGTACTGTTCTACGGTAGCGGTCAATACAGCAGGGTCCACACCGATATACTCTGCCAACTGCTCAATGGTATCGGCGCAGTACCAGCCGTTGGCACCCTGGGCACCCGCCGTCTCAGCGGCCTCAAAGTTTCCCTTCATTGCTTCCACAACATCAGGCATATCATACTCGAATGCCTGATGTCCCGGAAATCCCCGCAGGATCTGGGTCTCATAAGTGCTATCATAAATTGAGGTGATCTTTCCGCGTTTTGCACGAGCCATAAAGAAACCGTTGATCTCCGGACCCGCAAAAGCCTCGTTCTGAAAACGCTGGCCATTCTCGTCCACCCACAGAGGACCGGGCAGATAATCCGGCACCGTCATGGAATCGAAGTTCATCGTTGAGATATCACTTTCCAGACGTCCACCTGCCCAAACGCCCATCTGGATGGTGGAACCGTCTCGTCCAAACGGAGCGAAGAAATCCTCCTCTTTGGTAAACAGGCGGCTAATATCAGGAAGCAGATCTTCCATCATTTCTTTATTTCCACCAAAGCCGCCGCCTGCCAGCACAACACCATTTTTAGCGTTGATCTTCAAATACTTTTCGTCGCTATCTTTTGCAATAACCCCTGTGACCTTCTCGCCGTCCATCACCAACTGTACACCCCTGGTGCCAAACAAAGCAGTGGCATTGTTCGAGAAATTTTCCTCCACATAGTTGTAGTTGTCCCAGCTTAGATCCTTTAGTTCCAGCTGTCCGGCAGTATTGTTGTTTTTCTCGCCGCTGGTAGGGTTTTCCCAGTAGTTTTCCCACCACTCCAGCGTACCTGTATAATAGTGCATCCCATTGTTCAACTGGTGTACTGTGTACTCATTATCCGGCCAAAACTGAATACGTGTTTTAGCAAGAGTATCCGGATTGATCTTATCCAGCCACCAGTCTACCGTGCTGCCGCCATTCTTCGCAAACTTCATTACCAAAGCCGTATTCGCTTTGCCATGGGCCTGCACCATCCAGTTGTTCACAAACTCTACTACATCCACTTTTGGCACACCGTGGCTCAGCAGATATTCCGAGTTGATATGGCCAATATCATGGCCAACCGTCCACCAGCTTTCACGCGGCATTGCTTCCAGTACCAGGACCTTCTTACCTTGCTCTGCCAGCTCGCGATAGCAACTCAGTCCTGCATATCCCATGCCGATGATAGCAACGTCCACATCATAGACCTTGCTGATTTCGCTGTCCGGGATAATCTCCGGTGCAGTACGCCAGCTGGCGATCTGTTCGGCAGAAGTCTCTGGTAATGCCACAGTGGTTCCGCCCATAGCCTGCGTCATGCAATCGTTCATGCACTGTTTTACCGCATCGCCGGTAATGGTAGCGCCAGACACTCCATCAATGGTGCTATTTTGTGCTTCCAACAGCTGCTTTACCAGCTCCTCCCCTGCCACCTGGCCAATGGAATCTGTCTCGTTGGAGAGATCCAGCTTAATGTCCGTAATAGCGGTCTCACTGAATGTGGCCGTCATGGTGATGTCGCCCATACCTTTGGCCGTAGCAGTATAGGTGCCTGGCTTATATTTTGCTGCCGTGGAAATGCTAGCGGTAGACGCAGCATTACAAGCCGCCAAAGCACCCGCAGTAATGCTGCTCATCACGGAAACTGAAGCCAACTTCAGGAAACTTTTACGAGAAATCTTTTTCATTTTGAACCATCCTTTCTTTTGCTTTCAAATCCGGGAGCGTTCGCTCTTGTTTTTGTTAATTCTATCACAATTAATTCTTCTTGAAAAATATTGTTTTCTTCTTATACTTAGAAGTAAAAGTTATATTACAGCATTTCAACACTTAGAATAATAGAAAGGATAGGCTCCATGACACTTCAGCAAATTCGCTATTTTATTGCGGTAGCACAAAATATGAGTTTTTCCAAAGCTGCACAGCAACATTATGTCTCTCAAACTGCCGTCAGCCAACAAATCAAATTGTTAGAAGTTGAACTTGACACAGAACTCTTTCATCGCACCCGACATTCTGTGGTCCTTACCAGTTCCGGACAGACATTTTACGAATACTCCGTGCGCATCATTGATCTTTTAGACGATGCCGTCCGTCGCACCCGCGCCGCCGCTGCAGAGTATAGCTCCCCGCTTGAGATCGGTATTATGAGTGGCATGGAAAATCTCCCCATTATAGAGAAATTGTTAATGTTTAAAGATCAACATCCAGCTATTCCACTACACTTCCACCTTGTAGACTTTACCCAAACTAAAAAGCTATTATTACAAAAAAGATTAGACCTTGCTCTCCAGCTGGAGCTAGTGCCAATGGGGGATCTCGCCCCCCTACAAAAGATATCAGCCGGAGAGCTACGGCAATATGTAGTGTTCAACCGTCAAAATCATCTTTCCAGTTACGCTTCCATACGCAGAGAACAATTGCGCAGTGAGACATACTATGCGCCAGCAATGGAGAGAGAACTTTGGAATCAATTTTCTCAGATCCTTTCTCTTCACGGTAGTGACCCCGAAAAGGTATGCTTTGTAGACTCTATGGAAGCTCTTATGCTCCAGCTTGCCTTTTATGGAGGATACTCAATTTTAGCCGAGCCGGTACTTAGTCAGCTTCCTATTAATAAAAACCTCACCTTTATCCCTCTCGAAGACAACGGTATCATCCCGGCATGGATCCTATGGAACACTGAAAACATGTCCCCTACATTAAAGCTGCTATTGCGTGAATTAAAAATTCTCAACTCTCCTGTATAATTCTTTTCCTCTTTGACAGGCTTTTACTTTTCCACCATCACTTTCGATAAAAATTTTATAGCCTGCATCTATCAGATGCAGATTCAAGGGGTTTTGGTGTTCCCAACAAGTATTTTGCAGAGCAAAATGGTCTTTGTATATACGAAGACACTGCTTGCTACAATGGTGTTGGTTCTGAGAAGTTCACAGCCAGTGAGCTATACAGA
>OHCZ01000815.1_pt1 | contig 14758 bp, 7 predicted proteins | sample 1566891 | NCBI WGS metagenome assembly OHCZ01 (sample SAMEA3879510, study PRJEB24766) | human gut metagenome | biome: human-associated habitat; feature: feces | place: USA | collected 1985/1987
GAAACTTTATGACTTGATCTTATATGACGGAATGACCTGCAGACCGTCAGCCTGTTTAGTATACATGGCAGCCGCCGTTTTGTCAAGCCGGAGCTTGACTAACAAGCATTGTATAAAAATACACAAGAATACATTTTATTGTTTTTTTATCATTTTTTATCCCAGAATCTTGCAACAGAAGAAAGAAATCATTATAATAGGTATAAATCTAGCGACTGCAAAAAGTCAAACAGTTACTAAATCATAAAATTCTGTAAGATTGGAGCAACGATTATGGAGAAGAAAAATATCGACTGGAGCAACATCGGTTTCGGCTATATGCCAACGGATTACCGCTATGTTTCCATGTACCAGAATGGTTCCTGGGACGAAGGCGCCCTTACCTCCGACCCGAATATTACCTTGAATGAATGTGCCTGTGTTCTGCAGTATGCACAGACTTGCTTCGAGGGTCTGAAAGCGTATACGACCGAGGACGGCCATATCGTTACGTTCCGTCCTGACTTAAACGGCGAGCGTATGGAGAATTCCGCAAAAGGTCTTGAAATGCCGCCATTCCCGAAGGAGCGCTTCGTAGACGCCATCACAAAAGTAGTAGAAGCCAACGCAGCATTCGTACCGCCGTATGGTTCCGGTGCAACCCTGTACATCCGCCCGTATATGTTCGGTTATGATTCCATCATCGGCGTTAAACCGGCAAACATCTATCAGTTCCGTGTATTCTGTACACCGGTTGGCCCGTACTTCAAGGGCGGCGCTAAACCGATCACCATCCGCGTCAGCGATTTCGACCGTGCAGCACCTCACGGAACCGGTCACATCAAAGCCGGATTAAACTATGCGATGAGCCTGCATGCGATCGTCGATGCTCATAAGAACGGTTTCGATGAGAACATCTACCTGGATCCGCAGACACGTACCAAGATCGAGGAGACCGGCGGCGCAAACGTTATCTTTATCACCAAAGACGGCAAACTGGTAACCGGCGGCGGCCGTGTGCTGGGAGTAACAGAAGTGGCTGACACACTGGCAGAAGCTGTGGACAAAGCATATGAAACGGTAAAAACCGTAAGTTTTGCAAACGCATATTATCGGAAAGATATTGGTAAAAAAGCCCTTGCGGCGGAGGTGTAACATCTATGGTTTATAGAATTTATGTGGAGAAAAAACAGGGTTTGCAGACAGAAGCAGACGGCTTGAGAGCTGATCTGGTGAACCTGCTGGGCATCAAAGGTCTGACAGGTCTGCGCCTTTTGAATCGTTACGACGTAGAACACATTGACAAAGAATTGTTTGAAAACTGCAAAACAACGGTATTTTCCGAACCTCAGCTGGATGACCTGCTGACAGAAATCCCGCAGGACGGCGCGAAAGTATTCGCAGTGGAATTTTTGCCCGGTCAGTTCGACCAGAGAGCAAACTCCGCAGCGGAATGTATCCAGATCATTTCCAAACAGGACAGACCTCTGGTAAAGAGCGCGAAAGTTTACTTGCTGTACGGTGATCTGAGCGACGCTGATGTGGAAGCTATCAAGAAAGCGAATTTCCGTGTAGCTATCGACTGTGTAAACTCTGTAGGAGGTATTATCCTTCCGGAACTCCTGGAACGTCTGGGTGTGAAACATGTAGAGAAACTCTATTGTGAACCTACCGGAAACTTCCAGCATAACCCCGAACCACTTGAAAAAAACCTGGGTGACATCATGAACCTGATGAAAGGTGGAAAAGCGGATGTTGCATTCGTTGTAGACCCGGATGTTGACCGTCTGGCTATGATCTGCGAGAACGGTGTCATGTACGGTGAAGAATATACATTGGTTACTGTAGCCGATTATGTATTGAAGCATACTCCGGGCAATACGGTTTCTAATCTGAGCTCTACCCGTGCTTTGCGTGATGTAACCCGCAAATACGGTATGGAATATAGCGCCTCTGCTGTAGGAGAAGTAAATGTAGTCACCAAGATGAAAGCAACGAATGCTGTCATTGGCGGTGAAGGAAACGGTGGAGTGATCTATCCTGCCAGCCATTACGGACGTGACGCCTTGGTAGGTATCGCTTTATTCCTCAGCCATCTGGCTCACGAAGGAAAGAAGGTGAGCGAGCTTCGTGCTACTTATCCTCCTTATTTCATTGCCAAGAACCGGGTAGACCTGACACCGGAAATCGATGTGGATGCTATCCTGGCTAAAGTAAAGGAAATCTATAAGAACGAGGAAATCAATGACATCGACGGTGTGAAGATTGACTTCGCTGATAAGTGGGTGCACCTGCGCAAGAGCAATACGGAACCGATTATTCGTGTGTACAGCGAGGCTTCGACCATGGAAGCTGCTGAAGAGATCGGTCAGAAAATTATGGATGTAATCAATGAACTAGCCAAGTAACAGCAATCAACTAGCTTTGAGCATAATAAGAGAGGGAGGACTAATAAATGAGTCCTCCCTTTTTTCATACCTTTCTGAGATACCTATTTGTTAATGTGAGGTTTGTAACCGCTGAAGGCGAAAAAAACTTTTGGTAATTTGCTACCGAAAATATACCTTTGTGCATATTATTATCTGATTACTTTCCAAAATGCTATGAGAATACGCCTGATTCTAGTTTTTATCACATTGATTTGTCCATTGATTAGCATAGCTGACAATGTAAAGGATGCCTATCTTTTCCAAAAGGTAGACTATCAGCAGGGATTGTCCAATAGCGCCGTACTTTGTCTTTTTCAGGATAATGAGGGATTGATGTGGTTTGGTACCTATGATGGGGTAAACTGTTACGATGGGAAAAGTATGGAAGTGTTTCGTTCCGACTTTTCGGAACAAAAGACGCTGAGCAATAACATTATTCATTCTATTCAGCAGGCAGACAGCAGTTGCTTGTGGATAACTACACATTTGGGAGCCAATCGTTTTTCGAAGGATTCACGGCAGGTAATCTGCAATTACGAATTTGACACTGATTTCGTGATTCATTCCAACCATGCAGGTAATACATGGGCGTTGAGTTATGACTGGATTGCCTATTACAATACCCACCATCGCCGTTTTGTGCGGATTCCGATGCCCGATATTAAAATGCTGAAAGTAGATGTTCGCGCGTTTGTTACCGACGAAGGTGAATTATACCTTTTCCCTTATGAAAGCGGTGACCTGTATCGTTTCTCTTTAAACTCTTTCGATCAGGATACCTTGTCTACTCGTCTCACTACTACTCCCTCACATTTTCACTCCAAGCAGATACAGTATGTCTGCTATCAGAATGGTGTATTCTGTTTCTATGATTCGGATTATGATCTTTTTGTGTATGATATATCAAGAAAGTCTAAGATTTACATCCGTAACATTGGTGAGATGGTTCATAAATATGGGCAAATAACGGGAATCGTACCTTTCTATGAGGATATTGTTATCGCATTCCAGACGAATGGTCTGATTCGCTTGCGTCTTTCTCAAAAGTATGCAGAGGAGATTATCGATCAGAATATGCGTATCTATGGTATTTATAATGACTCCCGGCAAGGGGTACTGTGGGTAGGAACCGACGGACAAGGAGCCATTATGTATTCCAAGAAGTATTCTATTGCCACTAATCTGATGTTAAACAGCTTCTCGCCCAATTTGACCCGTCAGGTAAGATCGATAATGACCGATAAATACGGGGGACTTTGGTTTGGAACAAAGGGAGACGGATTGCTGCATGTGAAAAACTATCGGGATGGGGTAAAAGATTCCAACACAGAGGTTTACTCATTGGATAAAAAGCAGAATGCGATGTCGTATGTCAAGCAGAACAGGGAATTTCAGGTATATTCCATGTTGGAGAGCCGCTATAGGAATGGATTCTGGGTTGGAACCGGCTCTTCGGGCTTATGCTATTATTCTTTTGATAATGGAAAGTTGCATGAACTTTCAAATAGGGAAACAGGAACTGGAGGAGAAGTGGCAGAAGTGCATTCCATCTTTGAGGAAAGCGACAGTGTCCTTTATCTGGCGACTTCGGGTAAAGGTTTTTATAAAGTAATAGTAGATAACAGTAAGCAGGACGTTCAAATCAAATCGTGGAAGAATTATCGTTTTTACCATGAGCAACAAGAGCTTAACCTTTTTTATAGTATGGTGCCACAAGGAGATTCCCTGTTGTGGCTGGGAAGCAGGCAAAAGGGATTGATACGTTTTGACCGGAAAACGGAAGAGTATCAGATCTATTCCCTGAATGAGATTCTGCATAAATCTGTAGACGATATTCTCTGTTTGCACTGGCATGGAGAGCAATTGTATGTGGGCACTACCTCCGGCTTGGTGTGCGTTACTTTTAAAGAACGCAAACTGGAAGCGGATTATATCGGTCGTGAACAAGGGTTGCTTAATGATATGATTCATAGTATTCTGGAAGATGCCAACGGGCTGCTGTGGCTGGGGACGAATCGCGGACTGATCAAATTCAATCCGGAAAATTCATTTTCTCATGCCTATTATTACAGTGGAGGCATTCAGATAGGAGAGTTTAGCGATGATGCATATTACCGTTGTCCATATACTGGTTGTCTTTTCTTCGGAGGAATCGACGGATTGCTCTACCTTGATAAGAAGGTGTCGGCAGCACCGGAATATTATCCGGAAATATTATTGCGTAAGCTGATCATAGAAAAGACATTTGTCAATTTGCAAGACCATTATTTGCCGGACAGGAAAGGGCTGCGGATGCAGGGAGCCAATCTTTCGTTTTCTTTATTCTTTGTAGTACCTGATTATGCCAGTGGTGGCGATGTGGAATACTCGTATATGCTCGAAGGTTATGATAAGGACTGGGGAGCTTTCAGCAGTGTGAATGAAGCATCCTATTTCAGCGTCCCGTCCGGAGATTATCTGTTTAAGGTTCGCTATAAGAAAGATGTGTTTGCTACGGAATACAAGACCTTCACGATTCCCGTGCACATTCTGCCCCCTTGGTATCGCACAGTGTATGCGTACATTATTTATATACTATTGGGTATCGTATTGGCAATGTATGTGATTCATCTTTTCCGCAAGTATTTTCGTCATGAACGGATGATGAAGAAACTACTGGAGTCGGAAAATCGAAATATATCTCTGGCGGCGGATAGTTATCAGGCGCGTGAGGTGCTCAATACTTGTACTCTCATTTATCAGGCTTGTGATCAGCTAAACGACAAGAATATCTCCTCTGAAGGACATGCAGAGAAAATAGGTCAGATTCGTGAATCTGTGATGTCCTTGCTCTTTGGGTGTGGGTTGGGTGATGAATGTTTTCGTTTGTTGTCGTCGCTGCATTTTTCGGTTTCGGGGCGTTTGTCTCTTTTGAAGTTGGCGGAAGAGGTGCTTCAAGTACTTGAAAAAGAAGGCCATGATGTCTCTTCGATACAGTTAGACATTCCGGAAAATTTCACTTATCCCGCCTATAAGAATGCGTTACGTTGTATCCTTTATTTCAGTTACCTTTATATTTCCAGTTGTAAGACAGAGAAGGTATCAGTGACGGTGACAGAAGAAGCAGGTTGTATGATGCTGACATTTGTTTCTCCGGATGAAACAGTGAAAGGATTGAATGATGTATTGTCCGGAGAAGAACTCTTGTCTATCAGGGCGAAAGATTCGGATGATATGTTCAGGATACGGACCATGCAACGTTTCGTGTTTTCTGCATTGAAGCAGCAGAATAGTGTGATGCGCTATATAACCCCTGTAGGGCAGGATAATCAGTTGACTATCACATTCGATCCGGTTGTTGTGGCAGAGCAGAATGAAGTGAGAAAAACTGTTTTGTTGTTGGAAGACAGGGAAGAGATCGTCTGGTTGATCAGTGCGTTACTTTCCGATGAGTATGAAGTCCGTTCAGTGCGGAGTGTGCAGTTGGCATTTGACGAGATGCATAAGTCCGCACCGACTTTATTTCTGGTGGATATGCTTATGTATGCCGATGCGGAAAGTACTTTTATAAAGTATGTCAATAAGAATCGTTCCATGTTGTCGAAGACAGCGTTTATTCCGATGTTGACATGGAAAGTCAGTGCGTCTATGCAGCGGGAGTTGATTCTATGGGCAGATTCTTATATTGTTCTTCCTTATGATATACCATTCTTGAAAGAAACGATTCATAAAGTGATTTATGGCAAGCGGGAAGCCAGACAGATTTATATGGAAGACCTGGAAGGCTGGGCAGATTCTATTGTTTGTACCACTACGGAGCAGGCGGATTTTGTCAGGAAGTTCTTGCAGGTCGTGGAGCAGAATCTGGATCGTGAAGATTTGGGCTCCACGTTTGTGGCAGAACAAATGTTGATGAGTTCCCGTCAGTTCTACCGGAAGTTTAAGGAGATTTCGGGTATGTCACCCAGCGATTTGATTAAAGATTACCGGATGGAGAAGGCCGCCCGTTTGTTGCAGAACGAGGAACTGTCTATTCAGGATGTAATTTCCGATGTGGGCATATCCAGTCGTGCTTACTTCTACAAAGAGTTTACTCGTAAGTTTGGCGTAACTCCTAAGGTATATAGAGAGAAGCTTTTAGGGAATGACACTCATAAAAATCAGGAGTGAACGAACAGTCAGGAAGCGGTCTGGTATTAGTTGCCAAGAAACAAATTTCCATGCTGATCTGTGCTGCTTTTTAAGGTTGGTCTCCTTTGTACTCTCTTTTGTTTTCCATTGTTTATTATTCTGATATATAGGGTGTTATCCAGTACTCTATTTTACCATCTGTACTTTAAACAGACATTTTTTCTCTTCTCTGTTTTTTGGCGCACAGGAGTATCCCGTTTCTTTGGTTATTCCTTTAATTTGCGTCAACGTATTAAACGTATTTGGTAACCTTATTATTATTAATTAAAAACAAGTAGTATGAATTTGTTTGAAATGAAAAAACATCGCATCAGGTCATTATGGCTACTGCTATTGTTACTTACGTGTAGTGTAACAGTATGGGCGCAAGGAAGCTCCGTCACAGGCCGTGTCTCTGATGAAAAAGGAGAACTGCTCATAGGGGTGAGTGTTCAGGAAAAAGGTACAACGAATGGTACCATTACCGATATGAATGGTCAGTATACCTTGAAGCTTTCAACAGGGAATCCTATTCTGCTCATATCTTATATAGGATATAAGCCGCAAGAGGTAAAGGTAGCAAAGCAAAAAATCGTAGATGTCGTTTTGGTGGAAGATGTGTCGTCACTGGATGAAGTGGTAGTAGTGGGTTACGGCAATCAGCGTAAAGTATCCGTGGTAGGCGCTCAGTCTACGATGGATGTGAAAGACATTAAGATGCCTGCTGCAAGTCTGTCTTCTGCTATTTCCGGACGCATTGCCGGGGTGGTTGCCGTTCAGCGTAGCGGCGAACCCGGTCACGATGAATCGGATATCTGGATTCGTGGTTTATCTTCCTTGCTCGGACAGAGTTCCAGTCCCCTTGTGCTCGTTGATGGGGTAGAACGTAGTTTCAACAATATCGACCCTGAAGATATCGAATCGTTTACAGTGCTGAAAGACGCTTCCGCAACTGCAGTATATGGTGTACGTGGTGCCAACGGAGTCGTGATTGTGAAAACCAAACCCGGTAAAGTAGGCAAACCGCAGTTTAGTGTGGACTATTACGAAAGTTTTACCTGCCTGACCAAGAAAGTAGATATGGCAGATGCCTACACTTACATGGATGCACGCAACGAGGCGCAGATGAATACAAGCGGTACACTTAAATATTCGGCTGCTTATATTGAAGCGACAAAGAAGGCCAACGGTTTATTGCCGAATGACAATCCCCGATTGTATAATCCTTACCTGTATCCGGCCATCGACTGGGCAGATAACCTGTTCAATGACTGGGGACACAACCGTCGCGGGAATATTAATATCCGTGGTGGTGTACCTAATGCAAACTATTATGCTTCATTGAGTTACTACGGAGAAACCGGTATGACCCGCAACTTCAAGCTGGAGAACTACAATACTCAGATGAAGTACGACCGTTATAACTTCACCTCCAATCTGAATCTGAAGCCAACTTCCAAGACGACGGTTGATCTGGGTTTTTCCGGTTATCTGGGACAGGGACACTATCCGCAGAGCAGCACCAGTTCGCTGTACGCAGCCTGTATGGATGTGAATCCGGTTATTTATCCTTTGTTGCTGCCCAACGGTACCGTGTCCGGTATCAACTCACAGCAAAAGTTCAACCCTTACGGTCTGCTGGCTCGCGGAGGTTATTATGATGAATTTTCCAGCCAGTTAAATTCTAATATCCGCGTGAAGCAGGACTTGGATTTCTGGAAGTGGAGCAAAGGACTTTCCGCTTCTGCCATGGTAGCTTTCGATACTTACAATTCACGTAAGAGAAAGTATAACCGGAATGAACCGATGTACACCTTTGCCGGTAAAACGGACGAAAACGGAATCTGGATAGAAGACACCTTGTTTGATGAAGAAACAGGCGATTACCTCTACTCGGTGCTGAAAGAAGCGGATGGTAGCCTGTCACTTCAGACACCGGAGCAATGGAGCAGCCGCACGGTGTATACAGAAGCATCCTTGAACTATGACCGTAGTTTCGGTGCTCATCGGGTAGGAGGTCTGTTGCTTTACAATCAGAAAGTATATTGGGATTTGAATGCGACGGATGTCATTGGCGGTATGCCTTACAAGCAACGCGGTTTTGCCGGACGTGCTACTTATTCATGGAACGACCGTTACTTCGCAGAATTCAATCTCGGTATCAATGGTTCGGAGAACTTCAGTCCGGGCAAGCGTTATGGTGTCTTCCCTGCTTTTGGTCTGGGATGGGCAGTCTCCAATGAATCTTTCTGGAATCCGGTCCGCAAATACATTTCCTTCCTCAAATTCCGCTATACGGACGGATGGGTCGGCAGTGATACCGCAACAGGCAGACGCTTCATGTATCAGGGGGTGTTCACCAGTCTGACAGGAACCATGTTCGGAACCAATTATACAAGTGCCAACGGTTATGGAGAAGAAAAGTACGGTGTAAATGTCACTTGGTCTAAATCCAGAAAGCAAGACTTGGGTATCGATATCAAGTTCTTGAATGATAATCTGTCCTTTGTAGTCGACTTTTTCAAGGAACGTCGCGACAACATCTTCCTGCAACGCAGTACAATCCCCAGCTACGCCGGATGGATCGAAAACCCTTATGCTAATCTGGGTGTCGTAGAAAATAAAGGTATAGAGCTGGCGATGGACTATACACAACGGCTGGGTAAGAAGACATTCCTTACGGTACGTGGCAATCTGACTTTCAATAAAGACAAGATTATAGAGAACGACGAACCGCCGGTAGACTATCCTTGGATGGAGACACGCGGTACGAATGTAAATGCGACTTGGGGATTCATAGCCGATGGGCTCTTTACCAGTCAGGCGGAGATTGAAGACCATGCTACCCAGTTCGGGACAGTACATGTAGGCGATATCAAATACCGTGACTTGAACGGAGACGGGGTGATCGACAACTATGACAAGACCGTCATCGGACGCGGTGATGTCCCCAGAATCTATTACGGATTCGGTGCTGACCTACAGATCGGAGACTTTTCTATCAGCGCCCTGTTTCAGGGAACCGGACAGGCCGACCGCTATCTGGACGGCATTTGTATCAAGCCTTTCTGGGATGACGAAGGCCGTGACAATGTCTTTGCCAACATCCACGACCGCTGGAGTCCCGACGATCCGACCAATCAGGATGTGTTCTATCCGCGCATGTATGTCGGCAGTGACGCCAACACGAATAATGTTCAGAAAAGTTCGTGGTGGGTGAAAGACGTCAGCTTCCTGCGTCTGAAGCAACTGAACATATCCTATAATATACCGAAAAAGCTGCTGGACAGATGTTTCCTCAAAAGTGCAAGCGTCTACCTCATGGGTACGAATCTGCTTACCTTCTCTAACTTCAAGCTGTGGGATCCGGAGCTGAACTCAAGTAATGGAACAGCTTATCCGAATGTATCCAGCTATTCGGTCGGAGTCAAGTTTAGTTTTTAACCCTAAAGTCAAATAATCGTTATGAAGAATAGAATAAAACAATACCTGTTGGCTGCATCGATGTGTGTCGGACTGACTGCTTGCAGTGATTTCTTTGAACCGATTCCCGGTGTGCAGTTTGGACTGGACGAAACGTTTGCCTCCAAGCAAAGGACGGAAGAATATCTGAACAATGTATACAGCTACGTGCGTGAAGTGACAGATGCCATTCATCCGAACACCTACGGAGGTATCTTTACGGAAGCATCGTTGGACGGAGCAAACCGCTGGAACAAAACGTATGCGGAATGGACCAACGGCTCCTTTAACTCCGCTTCAGCTCAGGCAAGTGAATACTTTTCAAAGTACTATCAGGCAATAGCCAAAGCAAGTACGTTCATCCAGAACGTAGATAAATGTACAGAAGCCGCCGCCTCTACACGTGGAAAGTGGAAATCGGAAGCACGTGCATTGCGGGCATACTATTATTTTGAATTGCTGCGCCTTTACGGTCCCATTCCGTTGATTGGCGAAGATCCCATTCCTTTGGACGCTTCCTTGGAAGAATTGATTAAAGAACGTAATTCGGTAGATGAATGCGTAAACTTCATTGCTACGGAATTGCAGAGCGCCATTGATTCCGGCGATTTGCTCCAGAGAGCCGGAAAGGCAAACCTGGGACGTATGGATGTCGCCACTTGTATGGCACTCAAGGCAAAGCTGTACCTCTATTGGGCAAGTCCGCTTTTCAACGGAAATACGGATCAGGCGTCAGTCAAGAATAAAGACGGCAAACAACTTTTCCCTCAGACCGAAGATAACTCCAAATGGGCTCAGGCACGCGATGCATATGAACGGTTTATGACCTTCGCAACCGGACAGGGATACAAGCTGACCGAGGTCTATACGAATGGAAAACTAGACCCTTATGCTTCGTGCAGGGCTGCGGGCGAGTTTTTCACCACAACCTGGGAAGCTGTTGATGAACTGATTTTTGTGAAACTGAGAGATTTGTACGACTATACCTACTGGGTATGCCCTAAGTTTACCGACTTCCAGGATACCGATGTGACTGGCGGCGGTGGCTATTATACAACACAGGAAACGGTAGACCTGTTCTTTACGAAAGACGGACTGACCATCGAAGAAGATCCCGGCTATGACAAATTCGAGGGCATACCGAGCGCCAACAACTTCACATCCGGAAGATATTATGACCCCAATAACCCTTCCCGTCTTTACTTTGACGCCGATAAGTCCAAAGTGCTGAAACAGTGGAAAGACCGTGAACCGCGCTTTTATGTGAATATTACCTATAGCGGCTCTATCTGGCTGAACGAAGGTAAGTACAATGAGGAAATGCGCACAGACTTCACCAACGGTGCAAACGGAACCTGCGGCAAGTCCAAAGCCTCCGGCGACTGTCCGGATTCGGGATACTTGATCCGTCGGGGTGCGAAAGCTTCTAACAACAACGGCTCGAAACACTTCTCTCCGGTACTTCGTCTGGCAGATATGTATTTGGGATATGCCGAAGCACTTTGTATGTGCAGCGATCTCGACAATGCCCTGACTTATCTGAATAAAATCCGTGTCCGTGCAGGCATCCCCGAATATACATTTACCGCAACAGCCGGCAAAATAACCTGTCCGAAGACACAGACCGATCTGCTGAACCGTATCCGCCGCGAACGTTTGGTTGAACTAGTCTTCGAATGGAACCGCTATTTCGATGTGCGTCGCTGGAAAGTGGCGGAAGGACAGAATGATCCCGAACATTGGATCTATCCGGCATATCACACCGGAGGCGAAGGAGGCAAAGTATACGGTATGAATATGGACAAGGATTATCCGGCATTCTTCGAAAGGACCTCTTTTGAGACTCGTGTAGCATTTACGAAAAAGCAATATTTCATGCCGATACCTTATGATGACCTCCGTCGTATCCCGTCACTGGTACAAAACTTAGGATGGTAATACGATATTCGAACAATAACGCTTAAACAAGAAGATTATGAAACATTGGAAAGATATAGCTTTCGGGTTGTTTGTCTCACTGACACTGGCTGCCTGCTACGGTGAGGAAGACAGCTTCGCAACTCCTGACATCTATAAAGATTATCAGCCTGTACTGAAAGACGGGAATACCGTAGCCGGATATGCGGCTGCCCCTCTCAAAGAGGCGAAATATGATGAGGTGCTGAATGAACTTTACCTCACGTGGGACGGCAGTAACTCTGGCTGGGAAAAGAGAGATGAATATGTGGGAGTGGAAGTAGAATTCAACTCCCTGCTCTCCGGCAAAAAGATAAAGCGCGTCATGATCCCGAATGTCGGTGATTTTGGCAACCTGACTGTGAAAAGGCGGGATTATGGCAACGAGCCGACCACTCTGCGTCTGAGTAAATATCGTACAGTAGTGGTTACAGACCGTTACGGTGTAGAGGAACTTCGTTTCCGTTCTATCTACAAAGATGCCGACGGTGCCCGGCAGACAAGTGACTGGACGAATCTGAGCGATCAGGCGGATAAGTATGAACTTCAAGTGGATATGAACTATGCTGCCTGGCAGTATTTTAAAACCAGCCAGGCGACACAAGTTCAGATTTCCTTTGAGAGTGATTCGGAGATACGTCCCGTTTCTGCATTGTATAATCTGATAGGTAACGGAGATGAGGCTGCTACTCAGGAAGAGTTCCGGAAATGGTATTATATGGATTGTGCGGCTATGTCATTCGACCCCTATAATCTGGCTTTCGACCCTTACAGCAAACTGCGTGTCTTTATCAAGAAAGACCAGACCGGAGGAGCGTATGCGATAGATTACCCCACCCATAACGAAGGAAGAGGTATTGTTTATCCGGCTTCGGAAAGCAATCCGAACGATGCGTGGTGGAAACTGCCGGACATGCAGCATGTGTTTATGCACGAGATGGGACACTGCGTGCAGTGGATGCCCAAACAAGGAAAATATATCATGGAAGGTGTGCAGGATTGTGACCGACAGGGGTATCAGGAAGGATGGCCGGACGCTGTGAAAGTAGCGAGCAAAGGATATATTCTGGCTACGCAAAAAGAAGAGTATCAGGCCGCTATCGCCAAGTCTTACCGGAATCCGCAGAGTGATAAATACTTTGTCTGGCAGGTTGACTATAATACTTCCGGTGCTTTTATGAGCTGGCTGCGTCTTTATAATGGCGACTTCGTGCGTATGTTGCCGTGGACGGTGCTGATGGACGAACTGACCAACCAGTGGAGCCTGGAGGATGCGGTGAAGTATATCCTGAAGGAGAGCTACCCGGACCTTACGATGGAAGAACTCTGGAACGAATACAAGACAGAGGTGGAAGTGTTCCTGCAAAATAACTAATAGAGCAACCTTTAAAAAACAACTATGATGAAGAAAGTATTATTTGCATTAGCTGTGCTGTGCACGAGCTTTTGGAGTTGCAATACCTTGGATTTGAATGACGTGGGTTACGGAGATGGTGACCGTCTGAAGGCTTCCTCCGTTAAAGAAATATTGTATGGCACAGCCGATGGCTGTTGGAAAGCTGACTATCAGGGGCACGAGTTTTACTTCCAGTTTCATGAAGACGGAACAGTGACACTGGATTCGGACTTTCTGGAGATGGCGGTAGAAGGAAAAACATCATTCTCTGCCAAAGGCAAGGAAGTGGCACTGGATATTGAGAATTGCGATGTCCATCTGCAAAACCTGGGTAGTGAATTTGCAGATACCAAGTTTGTCGTATCAGAGATTCCGGCAGAAGGAGAGGCACCACAGCTGAACTTATACGGTGAATCTACCGGCAATACCATTGAACTGCAGCCGACTACACAGGCATACATCGATGGTAAAGTTGCTTCAAAAGCGGACTTTACCGAACTCTTTGAGAAAAACTTATTGGATAATCAGTCCATCTGTGACGCTTCCGGCAATTTGATCGGTTATTATGGCTTGGTACTGAATGGTGTCAATGATCTTTCTGTCAAGGTAATAACGATTGAAAACAAGGATGGAAGCGATGCGAACGGCCATACGCAATATTATGAATCTAAACTGACGAAAGAAGGGCAAATCTTCAAACTGGACACGCCGGTAGAACAGATTAAATCGGTGAACGGAGCCACTTATGCCTTCAAAGCCATTGATTGCACCGGTGATGCGGTGGCGGTAGACGGTATGTCAAATGTAACCCTGACCTCCAACAAGGGAGCGGTCAATGACTTCGACTATGTGACTTCCGGAGGAAAATTCACACTCGGAAAAGCGCAGGATCATGGTGCCGCTTGCGATGAAATATGGGCGGGAACAGGCGGACAGGCTACAAGCTCCGGTGGAACAATCGCCGATATAAATGCCATGAGCTATGATTTCGGATGGAGTGGAAGCGCGAAGCAAAGACCGCTCGTTATCTGGACATGGTGGTTTGCAAACCTCGCTTTCCCGAGCAGTGAAGAAGGAGCAAGCATCCTGATGAATAATTCCGATAAAGACCGTGTCTTGTTTAAGAACATATCCGGCAGCGGACAGACTTGCGGCGGCGGTACTCTTAACGCGACTGAAGTAGCTGAGATAAATGCCTACTGTAAAGACCTGATAGATACCTGGTTCAATGAGAAAGGGCTTTTTGTTGTTCGTCACGACCGTCAGAGTGCAGGAGATAAATTCTACATCTATCTTTTGTGTCCCGATACGGAAGCCACTTCGAAAGGTGGAATGTGGATGAAGTATCAGAGAGACTGAGAATGAATGTGAATAAGATAGTATAAGC
>OHCZ01000819.1_pt1 | contig 14685 bp, 16 predicted proteins | sample 1566891 | NCBI WGS metagenome assembly OHCZ01 (sample SAMEA3879510, study PRJEB24766) | human gut metagenome | biome: human-associated habitat; feature: feces | place: USA | collected 1985/1987
TTAATAACCCAATGCCTAAGAAAGACATCAGTATTTTTTTTATGTACTTCTTTTTATACTCTAATATTTCTTGAAACAAGGCTATTCTTACGCTATTTTTAAATCCATATTGCAGATATAGTTTTCTAAAAGAAGAATAGTTCTTGTGTTTGACCATTGGCTTGTGCAACTGATCATGTTTTTCTATTATGGTCTCCATAGGGCATAAAGAATATTCAACATGGCAATTGATTTTTCTCCAAATACCTTCAGCCTTTATTGTATTAATCATTGCCATTGACAAAATTCTGCGACAACCAGGTAATGAATTGTATTGACCTTCATTGTCATGATAATCACCTAATGTAAAATCCGATATTCTATTCGGTGTAGCATAATGGCATTGATAGCAACATTCTCTGTAGAATAAAGCATTAATAAATCCCAATATATATAAGCCTTTAGGATATGCTTTCCTATAAACTATCTCTTTCGCTTTTGAAAGCAAATAAACACCATACTCACTTTTGTAGGTATTCCTTTTTTTTTCGAAAAATTTGTACCGAAAACACGGAGTAAGGTCTGTAACATTAACTTTTCCTATCGAATCTTTAAGGTATTGTATAGATGGTACGCCATGACATACAAAGTCTATAGTGACTAAATTCTCATATTCTTTTCTTAAAAATGATTTTAACCCTGCAACTTGGCATGGAGTCCCTATAAATAGTGTAAGTTTATTATTCAACAAATCGTTCTTCACATTTTTATAGATGTCCCCTATATGACTTTGCACATATTTACTTCCTTTTAGCTTATCTATTTCATTTTCATTGTTTATACGAATGTGTTTAATGTCCATATTGTATTGGGCGCTACATCCATAAACCACACCACCTTTTTTTATAATGTATCTTGTTATTACTGATGCTACACCACCTGATGTTGATGTTAATTGCTCTTGCTCTTCCTTTGCATGGCACACATAACTACTTATACATTGAGTCTTTATCAACTTTTTATTATTAGGACAAACTTTCTTGCATAACCCGCAATCAAGACATATACTTGGATCTATTTCAGGGTATTCAAATCCATATTTATCTTTTTGCATTGTTATCGCTTTTGCTTTACATGCAGAATAACATGCAGAACATCCTGTACACAGTTCTGTTGGACAAATCTCTTTCATGAAACAATTGTTATTTTATAAAAAGAATCAAAGATTAGAAATCATATGTAAATCAAAATCCAATGTTAACTACAAACAACATAATCGGTAAAATCAGATTTTAGTAAAGTTCAAAAAATAACTTCTGCAATTTCTTCCGATGAGCTATCGTAAAAAAGAATTTGTAACGCAAAAGTTGCGGAAGTTATTTTTGCATATTACTATATCGTCTTTTTGAACCAATATAGTGATCCGTGAACTTTCCAAATATTCACTTTGCCAATATACGACTCATTTAAACGAGTAGAGCAAGCATCAAGTTTGATTTTATCTGCCCAAAATAGTTCATAGAAAATCCCGTATTTAGATAAGCATCACTCTGAGATACGGCATATTCAGCAATCTTATCATAATTTGATGAGACAACATCCAATTCAAGTCTTTTGCGGCAATAGATTAGGAAATCGAATAATTCTTTTAAGTCTATCTTTTCACCTAATATTACCCTTTTATATACATCAGCATCTTGTCTTACCATCATGTTCTATACATTGCGAATAATATCTGATTCCTATTCATCCGTTACTTTTGCATCTAAAAGAGTGTCTTTCAAACCTTTCCCTTCTTTTAACAATGAGTGGAAACGAGTTACACTTCTTTTGACTCTACCGTTTCATAAACCTTTGAGGAGAAATAAACTTTTAGCATTTCTGCCAAATTACCCATTGATGCTATACCATAAGAAATAGAAGCACCACTTCCAAAAATAATAGTAGGAGGTGTTGGTGCTGTACAATCTCTTGTATTTGCTTAAAGAAATCCTCTATATTCATAACCAAATTGTTTAGACGTTGTTTTTTATTGATTATAAACTATAGCGATTTTATGCTAGCATTAAAAATAATGCTATTTCACCTCAAAGCTTGCCTGTGGTTACATTTTCTTTCGCCACACCATTTTATTAATAATTCCAGTATAACTCTGAATGAGTTTTACAACTTTTGTCGAAACATTATCATCCACGTATGCAGGAACCTCGCATGGATTATCACCATTATTATGCATCTCTACAGCCATATTTACGGCTTGGCATACAGCCTCGGAAGAAATGGAACCTATTGTAAACACGCCCTTATCCATTGCTTCAGGACGCTCAGTTGAAGTGCGTACACTTACGGCTGGAAACTTGAAGTAAGCTCCTTCTTCGGGTACTGTACCTGAGTCAGAAACAACACAGAAAGCATTTTGCTGCAAGTGGTTGTAGTCAAAAAATCCAAGTGGTTGGCTCTGAATAACACGCGGGTCAAACTTGAATCCTCGTTTGGCTATCATCTTCTGGCTACGAGGATGACAACTATAGAGAATCGGCATATCGTATGTCTCTGCCATTGCGTTTACAGCGTTCATTAGCGAGAAGAAGTTTTCCTCTATGTCGATATTCTCTTCACGGTGAGCTGAGAGCAGAATATACTTCTTTGGTTGCAAATGCAAACGCTCCAATACATCAGATGCATCAATTTCCTTTTGGCAAGATTTTAGCACTTCTGCCATTGGCGAACCTACAACGTATGTATATTCTGGCTTCACTCCTGATGCAAGGATGTAGCGGCGTGCATGTTCTGAATAGCAGAGGTTTACATCAGATGTTACGTCAACGATACGGCGGATAACCTCTTCTGGAAGATTCTCATCCTTACAACGATTGCCTGCTTCCATGTGGAAAATTGGAATTTTCAGACGTTTGGCTGCGATAATTGAAAGACAAGAATTCGTATCGCCAAGCACAATGACGGCATCGGGCTTTACCTCTGCCATCAAGTTGTATGCCTTTGAAATAACATTGCCCATCGTCTCGCCGATATTATTGCCAACTACACCTAAATAGTAATCGGGTTCACGAAGCCCAAGATCTTTAAAGAACACCTCATTGAGGTTATAGTCATAATTCTGACCTGTATGTACAAGCACATGGTCAAAATATTTGTCTGACTTTTTTATGATAGCCGACATCTTTATGATTTCTGGGCGTGTGCCCACGATGGTCATTAATTTTAGCTTTTTCATTTGCAGTTGTTTATTTGAAGTAATGGGGATAGTATTCTTTGTGGGTATTCACCCAGTCTGCCATTTCCTTAATCTGCTGTTCGTATGACGGAACGATAAAGGAAAAGTCTGTACGGCGATGACGGAGCGACTTGTCCAATTGAAGTTTGTCACTTGGATTTATCTGCACATTGCCGTTACGGAAATATTTATTAAACAGTCCGCAAAGGTCGAACTTGTTAATGCTATCGTTATTTACAAGGTTGTAAAGTCCAGAAAGGTTTTCCTTTATAGCCTGTTCCATAGCCTTGGCAAGCGTCAAGGTTGTCACTCCAGTCCATATTGCACCAGTAAAACCGTTAATAGGACCATTCTGCTTCATAAACCAATTGAAAAGACCTATTCCTTTTTCATTGCAGTCAGGACCGACAATTGAATTACGGAAAGTGAGGTTCTTATCGTCATTCACTTCTCCTATAGCTTTTGAACGGTCATAGAAAATCTTTCCATCAGGGAATGAATCTTCGTAATAAGGTCCAGTATTTCCCGCAAATACACAATCGGTACTCATGTGAATAAGCTTGGTTTTACTGTCTCGTAATGTGTCTGCGATAAAATGCGGAAGATAACCATTCAGCATAACAGCCATAGACTTATGGTCTTCTGCATTTTTATTCAAAACACCTATGGCATTTATTACTACATCAAAATCATCACTAAAAATTGTTTCCTTTACATCATTGGGATTCATGGCATCGCCAATAATGTTTTTACAGAAAGGAACAGGGCGACGAGTAAATCCTGTTACATCATAACCCTGTTCTTTAAAATACATGGTTATGATATGTCCAGCCATTCCGCTGGCTCCTAATACAAGTACTTTCATCAGTTTTGATGTTTACTGAACAAAATTACCCTCACCACTCAATTCTTTCTTGATGTAATCAAGCGCAGCTATCTTAGCCTTTGTTTCCTCCAAATTCAAGCGTCGTGTATTGTCGGAATTAAACTCTGTGAGCACATCACGCTTTTGGTTGCCTTCGGTAAAGTATTTATCATAATTGAGAGAACGGTTGTCAGCAGGTACACGATAGAAGTTGCCCATATCTTCTGCCTTGGCACATTCCTCATTGGTAAGTAATGTCTCGTACATCTTCTCACCGTGACGGATGCCGATAACCTTAATTTCTTCCTTCAGTTGCTTTGCAACAGTTGAAGCATCGCCTTTCTGTCGATACTTCGATTGTCCACCGAACAATTCACATACAGCCTCAGCCTGAGTTTGGATCGTGCAAGCGGGGGCTTTCTGTACGAGGATGTCGCCGTTGTGTCCATGCTCGAAAGCGAAGAGGACGAGATCGACGGCCTCCTCCAGCGACATGATGAAGCGGGTCATCTTGGGCTCGGTCAGCGTGATGGGATTGCCATTGCGAATCTGGTCTATCCACAGGGGAATGACAGAACCACGGGAACACATCACGTTGCCATAGCGTGTGCAGCAGATCTTGGTATTGCCAGAGTAACGACTCTTGGCGACGGCGATCTTCTCCTCCACGGCCTTGGTGATACCCATGGCGTTGATGGGATAGGCGGCCTTATCGGTAGAGAGACAGATTACGGCACCTACGCCAGCCTCGATGGCGGCAGTCAGGACATTGTCCGTGCCGATGACATTGGTCTTGACGGCCTCCATCGGGAAGAACTCACAGCTCGGGACCTGCTTCAATGCTGCGGCATGGAAGATGTAATCCACACCAGGCATAGCATTGCGGCACGACTGCAAGTCGCGTACATCGCCGATAAAAAACTTGATCTTGTTCGCCACGTCAGGGTATTTCACCTGGTATTCGTGGCGCATATCGTCCTGCTTCTTCTCATCGCGGGAGAAGATGCGGATTTCTCCGATATCCGTACGGAGGAAGCGATTCAACACTGCGTTACCGAAGGATCCTGTTCCTCCAGTAATCATGAGAGTTTTTCCTGCAAAAATGCTCATAATATAATTGTTTTTTTTCTTACGATTAATATGACAACATAAATGTTGTGGTGTTTTTTTACATTAATCACCGTTAGTCGAATGTTAATCGTTCATTAATACTTTTGTTTGCCATCAGAATGATGTCAATCATCTTTAATGCCTGGATAGTTGACACTATTTAATATATTTGTAGCATCATTCAGCGTTCTTGCTTTTTTTAGAAGAGGAATGGAACTGCTGATAGGCTTTCCGGGCATTGGGGGCCACAATATGATTGCCACCGAAGATGTTGATGATGATCTGTGGATCTTTGTACTGCTTGAGTTTGTCGACGACGGCCTGTACGATGCGTTCTTCCAAAACAGCATCAGATGGCTTCGCCTGTGGTTCCTCTAACTGCTCCGCCTTGGAAGACGGGGCTTCCTGCTCTTTTGCAGAGACTTCGGTTGACGCCGAGGCGCGAGAGTCAAAAAACAGGTCAAAAGGACTCCAGTGACGTCGTTCAGATAATTTGCATTGCTTATAGCCAAAGTATGCTGCAGCGGCTATTTGAGCTATCATTATCTCTATTCCGATCATGGCACTTAATGTTTGGGGTGGGACTTACGGCGCGCGATCAAAGCGTCATTGATGCGGGCGCGAACGTTATTCACGCTTCTTCCAGAAGTGATGTTGGTGGCGAAGGGCAACAGGAGCTGGATGAAGCTACTCCTGACGACTATTTCCTCGGTGAGTTTGGTCTCTTGATCGAGCATGGAGACGACAACCAAGGCAAGCTCTGTGGCGTTGTTGCAGTCACGAATCTGAGCGAGGAAGCCCGGGAGGCATTCCTCGCCAATATAGAGGGCGAGTTTCCTGGCCTCAGGGGAGTCGGCATCGGAAGAACTGTCTTCAGCGGCTTCCTGCTTTCTGAGAATTTTCTCGGCAAACTGATCGCCATTGAAGTTTTGTACGGCCTTTGTGGCGTTGGGCAGAACCTGGACGATACTGTCGTGGATATTAATTTTTACGTCGTTCATAATGTGGTTTAGTTATTTATGGGAAAATGGGTAATTGAATTGCTAACGGAATGAATGGATTATGAATGGATTGTAAACAGATTGTAAACGGTTATGAATGGATTTGCATTCGCTTGCGCCATTGCATACTTTTGCACCGTCTTCAGCAGACGTTATCAGCAACGCAGCTGACAAAGAGATTCATTATCAACTTCAAAAACTTTCAAGGCAATGAAACAAAATCGCAGTCCCACCAAGTCCGCAGAACGGCGGCCAAACAATTCGATTACGTATCGGTCTCGTATCGTTTCCGTATCGATCTCGTATCAATCCCGTATCGTTCTCGTATCGTCCTCCTATCGTTCTCCTATCGTTCTCGCTTCCGGAAGCGGAAACAATACGGAAACGATACGGAAACAATAGAAGAAGCAAGGGAGAAACAAGGGAGAATGCTCCCAACTCAAAACATTTTCAAATTTTTAAAACTTTACAATTATGGCAAGACTCAATGGTATCTTAACCAAACTCCAGGGATCAGTAGGTAGCTTTACCTTCAAGCAGAACGGTGGTCAGACCGTCGTGTCTGAGAAGATCACCCAGACGACCAACGCGAAGACCAATGGTCAGCAGAAGCAGCGCATGAAGTGGACGAACGTTATTCGTCTGTATCAGGTGCTGACGCCTTATCTGAAGCTCGCCTTCGGTGGGGCCCGCAATGGCCGCAGCGACTACAACAAGTTCGTGTCGGTGAATCTCGGCAAGGCACCAGTTTATCTCACCAAGCAGGAGGCGCAGGCGGGGGCCTGCCTCGTGGCGCCCTACGAGGTGTCGCACGGTCTCATCAAGTCGATCTCGGTCAGCGGGAAGGGCAACCAGGCCGTGACGGACATCAGTCTGGGCGACTTGGCTATCACTGACGAGACGATGGTGAAGGGGTTTTCGAACGCCGTGGTGCAGAACAACGGTCTCTACGAGTATGGCGACCAGATCACGTTCTTCCTGGTCAGACAGGAGGTGAACGACGTGACCATGCTTCCCATGGCGGTAGTGGAGGCCTGCTGCGTCGTGCTGGACAAGGCTTCTGAGTCGAAGCTCCTCACGGTCGTGGATGCGCGTGGCTTCTCGGTGCAGGAGGGACATCTGGCGGCGCAGGCTGCTCATGATTTCGGCGATCATGGTCTGGTGTGGATCCACTCCCGCAAGCAGGCGGCAAAGACGCTGGTCTCGACGCAGCACCTCATCTGCGAGAATAACTTGATGAAGGAGTATCAGGGACAGGCAGCTTACCAGCGTGCCACTGACAGCTACGGTGGCGTGAGTGATGTCTATCTGCGTCCGAACGGTGTGCTGAACCCTGTGGAGAACTCCGTGCCGGTGGCTCCCTCTGTGGAAGGGAAGAAGACGCTGCGTCTGTCGGCGAGTCCGGCCAATAGTGGTACGGTCTCAGGGGGTGGTTCCTTTGACAAGGGGAGCCGCGTGAGCATCCATGCCGTGGCCTCGGGCGACTATACCTTCAGCCGCTGGAGTGACGGGGACACGTCGGCGTCGCGTACCGTGACGGTGAATGGGGACATGTCGCTGACGGCTTACTTCACCAAGACGACGTCGGGTGGGGAGTCTTCGGAGACGAACCCCGACGGTGGCGGCGGCAACTTGGGTGACTAAGCAGTAGGATGCTGGGGGCGCGAGACGCCCTCAGCACCTTTCATTTTTTCATGAATCCCCGCTGATCGTACGATAATCGACTCGTTAATACTTTATTCTGAGCCTTCTTGCTGATTGACTTGGTCTTAGAAGAACAAGTACTGCACGTAGAGCGAGGCGTTGTAGGCCAGCAGGAAGACGGATAGTCCCATCAGAGCCACACGGGCAGCCAGCAGCCAGCGGCCACGGAGGCGCAACAGGGTGAAGGCCATGGCGATGGGGAGGACGAAGAGCCAGTGGGGCGACATGATATAGACCTCGTTGAGGCCGAAGCCGAGCACCACATGGATGATCATGTCGAAGCCCATCCATGACAGGGCGATCCACAGAAAGCGACTGCGGCGCCCCATCCAGATGCCGGCGAGGAAGAAGAGGACGACGAAGGCCTCGACGGCATAGCTCGCCGCATAGCGGTAGGGGACAATGACGGGGCGATTGATGAGCACGTCGCCCAGCACATGGTCGGTGTGGAGCTGTATGGGCTCGCCAAACAAGTTTTCGACGATGCTCTCCAGGCGCGGGGTCGTGGCGTCGGTCCACGACGAGAATTCCCCTTGACCCATTGGCTTGCCCTGGTGGGCATAGACCGCTTTCTTCATCCGGCGACGCTCCTTCTCCTTGGCCCTTGCGCGGAAGATGCTGTCGGCAGTATGGGAAAGGCCCGTAGTGTCGGTCGTGGCCGACTGCTTGATGAGGTTTTGCATGATGGCGCCGCGCTCTTTCTTTTCCCGTGCGGCCGTCGCCTCTTGGCGAGCGAGGTATTTCGGTTTCTCGAACGTCTGCCACTCCCAGCGCGCAAATCCCCATATCAGCGCCGACGGGACGATAACGGCCAGCAGCAGGTGGGCAGGGCGGAAGAACCGCTTGCCACTCGTGCCCCAACTGGCCAGGAAGACCTTGATGCCATTGTTGAGCGAGATGCCCGCCGTGAGCAGGAAGAACAGTACGGTCTGTGCCTTCGTCAGCGGCCTGCCGCGAAGCAGACTACGGCCCGCGACGTAGAGGGTGAGGATTAGGGCCGTCGTAGAGAGGCCGAAGTGGTCGGGGACGCTGAGCGACACCATCGTGTAGGCGAAGGAGAGAAAGAGAAGGGTAAGCAGCAGGGCGTCGGTCGCAGGTAGAGAGACGATCTCCCGCAGGATGCGGAAGAGGAAGATGACGGCGTAGAAAGTGGCTGCGACGAGGAACATGGCCGTGAGAACTTGCGCGAAGTTGACCCCCGTAACGAGGATGATCAAGTGGTTGATTTGGGCGGGAATCCACATGAAGAAAGCCAGTAGCGGGTGGCGGTAGATGTTGTAGGCCGCCGACCAGTCGTTGAGTACCAGGTAGGTGATGGGGTCGAAGCCCGAGATGTGGAAGTGGCGCAAGACGAGTTTGCGGTAGCCGTCCGTGACTTGGGAGAACCACTCCCAGTAGCGACAGACGATCATCGTGTTGAGTACGAGGGCATAGAGGAGGGCGCCCCATGCCAGTCTGCGCTCCTCGCGTCTCACCTTGAAAAGGCCGAGGGCGCTATGCAATGCCTGGACGATGATGGTGGACCTGCTGTGGTCGGATGCTTGATTCATGCCGCAAAATTACGCTTTCTTCGCCGATGATGCAAATTATTCGGCCCGATAGCTTGGCGGAAACCATGGAAATGACTAATTTTGCCCATAGAAAGACGACAACATGGAGATACTCATAGCTTTCGACTCCTTCAAAGGGTGTCTCTCCAGCCAGGCAGCAGGAGAGGCCTTCGCCCGCGGCGTGCGATCCGAGGGTGCCACTTGTCGTGTGCTGACGATGAGCGACGGTGGCGACGGAATGCTCGATGCCTTTCTCGCGACCTTGGGTGGAGATCGCATCACTATCGCCTGCCACGATGCCCTGATGCGCCGTATAGAGGCCTCCTACGGTCTCTGTGGCCAGCGTGCCATCATCGAAGTGGCCCAGGCCTGCGGATTGTCGCGCGTCGAACCGGAGAACCGCAACCCCCTCGTGGCCACGAGCTACGGTGTGGGTGAACTGCTGGCCGACGCCGTGATGCGTGGCGCAAAGGAGTGTGTCATCGGCCTCGGAGGCACCGCCACCAGCGACTGCGGTATCGGTATGATCCGGGCCCTGATAGAGCACTTGGGGCGCAGCGCCCACGACCGCTTTGACGCGGTGCGGGATCAGTACTTTCAGGATCTGCGTATCGTCCTCGCCTCCGACGTCCAGAATCCGCTCTGTGGCCCGCTGGGAGCAGCCCGCGTCTTTGCCCCGCAGAAGGGGGCCACGGAGGCTATGGTTGAGGTCATCGACCGCCGAGCAGCACGCTTCGCCGACGTGAGCGCGCGCCACTTCGGCTACGACCTTCGCAACGCCCATGGCGCAGGGGCGGCAGGCGGACTGGGCTACGCCTTCATGGAGTATTTCCAGGCCACGATGTGCTCAGGAGCGGAACTTCTGCTCGGAGCCTGCCACTTCGACGAGATGATCGATGAAACCGCCGTTATTGTGACGGGAGAGGGGAGTAGCGACGCTCAGACGCTGATGGGGAAGTTGCCCTTCGTGGTGATGGCCCACGGCAGGCGCAAAGGTGTCGATGTCGTGTTGTGGTCGGGTCGCGTCCAGGATGCGCAGCGACTGCTCGATGCAGGATTCGCAAGCGTGGGCAGTATCCATCCCGAGGGGTTCCCACAGGAGGAGGCGATGAGACCCGACGTGGCCGAGGCGCATCTTGCCCAGCGGGGTGCGCAGCTGGTCAGGGAGCTCCGACTGCAAGGGAAAATTAAATGATAGAATCGGCTATGCGCTCGATAGACCCGATAAGATGGCTGATAGAAAGGAATAGCCGATCGAATCGATAAAAACATAGTGTGTATAATCAAAAAAATAGACCCAAATTGGAATTAACTAATAAGAATATAGAGTCATGAAGAAAGGATTGATTTTAGGAATGTTCTCCGCCTCGCTGATGCTCGCCTCGTGCGGCGGAATAGGTGGCGGTACGACGACGCAGGGCAACCAGGGCAACGGCAGTATGTTGGGCAGTGGTGTCGGCGAGTCAGTCGGCAACATTATCTCGTCGATCATCGGTGGTGGCAAACTCTCGAAAGAGAATCTCTACGGCACCTGGCGCTATGACGGTCCGGGATGCGCCTTCACCTCGGAGAACCTCCTGGCGCGTGCTGGTGGCGAACTGGCAGCGGCGAAGGTGGAGGAGAAACTCGGCGAGGAGTATCGCAAACTGGGCTTCACGTCTTCCAACACCCAGTTGACGTTCGCCAAGGACGGCACGTTCTCGGCCAAGATCAACGGCAGGGCCTGGAACGGCACCTATACCTATAACCCGACCGACGCTTCGCTGCAACTGAAGGGTCTCCTCATCAATCTCAATGGCTATGTCGTCCGCAACGGCCTCTCGGGCATTAGCGTGCTCTTCGAGTCGAAGAAGGTGCTCACGCTCTTCCAGACGATGGCAGCCGTGAGTGGCAACAGTACGGCGCAGGTCGTGGGAGACATCTCCAAAAACTATGACGGCGTGCGTGTCGGCTTCGACTTGAAAAAGTAATAGTAGGAATTTTTTTTACTCACCCCCTCATCCTTAGGACACATGAAGAAGATAGAACGTATGAAAAAGCATAGTCGCATGCTAAAGTCGGTATGTATGAAGCCTTTTGCAAGCATGAAGCTGCCGACCCTTACCGTGCGCATCCTCTCCACTCTCTGTGCGCTGACGATGGTCGGCCTCGCCGCCCAGGCGCAACTCCTCTACAAGATCAGTGGCAAAGACTTGACGCGCCCGTCTTATATCGTTGGTACGGTGCATGTCGTCTCCTCGTCGTTTGTCCCACAGATTGTGGGCATTGACGAGGCGGTCAACACGACCGACTGCGTGGTGGGTGAGATCGACTTCAAGGAGGCTTTGTCTCAGGATTTTCTCACCCGCGTCTCCGAGGCGATGATGCTACCTGAGGGCAAGACCATCAAGGACCTGCTGACTTCTGACGAGATGAAGTCGCTCAACAAGGCGCTCCTGAGCGTGATGGGGGCCGACTTCGACAACCCCGTGATTATGGCGCAGATGGGGCGGATGGCACCAGCGGCTTTGTCCAACGTGCTGACCGTGATGACCTGTATGAAGCGCCATGCGGATAGTTTCGACTCCAGCGACCTCATCGACCTCTACTTTCAAAAGGTAGCGCAGGAGAACAACAAAGCCACGGATGGACTGGAGACGGGCGACGAGCAGATGAGACTGCTCTACGGACAGCCGTTGGAGAAGCAGGTGCGCGATCTGGTCTGCCTCTGTGAACATTTCGACCGGGCGCAACAGGACTTGGAGGATATGATCGCGGCCTATAAAAACCAGGACCTGAAGCGGCTGGGCGAGGTGATGGATCAGCAGTTTTTGGAGGGCTGCTCCGATGGTCCCCAGGACCGCCAGCAGCTTGTCGTGGACCGCAACCGGCGTTGGGTGGAGAAGATGCCGACGATCATGTCCGCCCAGCCTTCGCTCTTCGTGGTCGGTGCGGGCCACCTCGCGGGCGACGACAGCGTGCTGACCATGCTGCGCCAGCAGGGGTACGTCGTGGAGGCTGTGGAGCTATAGGCGCAGGGCTTCGCGACTATATATATGATGGAGGAACAATGGGTTTGACAATCATCCCAGCAGGGATCAAGCAGGCCTTGACTACTATCCTCTAAGAAGCAAAAAACTATGCAAAGAGAAACGGACGAACTGTATATGCGGCGCTGCCTGCAACTGGCGCGCTGCGGACAAGCGGGCGCCAAGCCCAACCCCATGGTCGGCGCGGTGATCGTAGCTCCCGGCGGGCGCATCATCGGCGAGGGCTACCATAAGCGTTGTGGCGAGGGCCACGCCGAGGTCAACGCTTTTGCCTCGGTGAGGACCGAGGACGAAACGCTGTTGAGAGAGAGTACGATCTACGTCTCGCTGGAGCCGTGCAGCCACTATGGCAAGACACCACCCTGTGCCGACCTGATCGTCAGCAAGGGCGTGAGGCGTGTGGTCTGCGGCTGCGTCGATCCCTTCGCCAAGGTGCAGGGTCGCGGCATCGAGCGGATGCGAGCGGCTGGCATCGAGGTGGTGGTGGGCGTGATGGAGCGCGCGTGCAGGGAGATCAACAAGCGTTTCTTCACCTACAACACGCTTCAGCGGCCCTATATCACGTTGAAATGGGCCCAAACCGCCGATGGGCTCTTGGGGGCAGAGGGACGGCGGACACCGATCTCCTCGCCTTTCACCCTGATGCTGGTACACCAGTTGCGCAGCGAAAGCGATGCCATCCTCGTCGGTCATACGACCTGGGCGGTGGATGCGCCGAGCTTGACGGTGCGTAAGTGGGCTGGATCCGACCCCGAACGTATCGTCCAGGGCCACGGACTGGAGGGTACGCTCCCTGAGGGCTACCTTCCGTTTGACAGTATCGACGCCGTGCTACGCCATCTCTATGAGGAGAAGAAGCAGTCGCTCCTCGTGGAGGGTGGAGCAAGGACGCTGCAGTCCTTCCTCGACGCTGGTCTGTGGGACGAACTACGCGTCGAGACCGCGCCTTTCTGTCTCGGAGAGGGCGTGCGTGCGCCCCAGTTGCCTGGAGGGGTGCGCCTGGTGCGCCAGGAGGAGTACGACGGACGCACGATTCAATTCTACGAACGCAACGGCCAATAATCTTGTTTAATACTAAGGAACGCAACATCCAATGAAGATGGAAGACAGATTGTCAGATACTGACGACTACCGTCGCGACCATTTTGTCCGCATTATTGAGCGGGCAGTGGAGAAAATGACGCTCAAGGAGCTGGAGGCCGTGGCCTACGACCTTTTCACCAAGGGGTATCTAGAGGACTACTGATCCTTCAGGTAGCCCCGGCCATCCCTTGCTCCTGAACAGCCATAGTTTCTTTCTCACCCTTGTTTAAATGAGGGTGAGCCTTGCCAGCCTTGCTCTTTATGCAGGTGTGGCTTTGCCATAGGGCTCATAGCACGTTGCGGCAGATTTTTCGCCCAATGGATTGCTTATGGCGACAGATAAAAAGCCGAAGCGGATCAAAGTGTTCCAAATTCAAGAATTTGAACAAGAAAACTCTTTTTTGCCCCTTTTCCCCTTGTTTCTCCACTCTTTATTCTTTCGAGAGTTTAATCCGCTTAATTTCCTTTCCGTGTTTTAGTCATTTTCTTTCCATTTTCCGCATTTTAGTAATTTGTGGCATTTCTAGAAATATGTGCTGAAAGGAGAATTCTAAACAAACTGGCATATGGCGGATTTGCCTGTGTCGAGGGAAATGCCTACTTTTGTAGCCATTACAGACGATGAGCTTTTGTATGACAGGAGAAAGAATTGTAAATATTGAGTACATTCCGGCCATCAGTTATGTGCTGGCCCGCAATGGCAAGAAATGCATTCAGCGCGTGGAAGTGGTCAACGACAGCGAGGAGGATTGGCAGAAAGTGGTCCTCACACTGGCGGGAGACCATGTGGCGGGCTGCGAGCGCACGTTTGACGTGCTACCTGCGGGCCAATCGGTAGAGATCACCGACCTCGACCTGCAGCTCCAGCTGGAGTCGCTACGCCATCTTTCGGAGAGCGTGGAGACTACTTTCACCCTGACGCTGACGGTCGATGGCGAGGAAATGGAGGTCCAGGACCACGCCCTCCGCATCCTTACGGCCAATGAGTGGCCGGGTGTGGGTATCTCGCCAGAATTGATCGCCGCCTTCGTCACGCCCAATGCACCGCAACTCCAGCCCGTGCTGGTCAGTGCCGCCCGTAAACTGGAGGAGCTCACGGGCGATGCTGCCCTCGACGAGTATCAGCAGC
>OHCZ01000829.1_pt1 | contig 14550 bp, 15 predicted proteins | sample 1566891 | NCBI WGS metagenome assembly OHCZ01 (sample SAMEA3879510, study PRJEB24766) | human gut metagenome | biome: human-associated habitat; feature: feces | place: USA | collected 1985/1987
TCTACCAGGGACGTATGGAGATGCTGCTGGGAGAAGATGATCAGCTTGCGCAGAAGCTAAAGCTCGGCCAAGAGGTGATTGCACGCGAGGAGGAGAGTAATCCGGATAAAAAAGGCAGCATTAATCTGACAATCCCCAAAAAAGCCTTTTTTAGTGAAACGATTGAACCAGCCCAGACAAGCAAGGCTTCCCAGCCGGCAACACAGGCCGGAGCATGATGGAAAGGCGGGCGGAACGAAAAAATATCCAAATTCTTTTTCTACCATATTGAATTTTACCCCCCGCCGTGTTAGTATATTACTAATCATCCTGTATCTTTATGCCAAGATGGCAGGATACGGTGCGCGGCTCACGGAGGCGGCGCCATTTGCAGTGGCTTTTTTCGGTTTGTTTTACATAGATTGTTCAATAGGGGGACGTATGAATGCCGTTTGAAATTGATAACGACTTTGAAAATGTAGTACAAATAAAGGTCATCGGCGTGGGCGGAGGCGGCGGAAACGCCGTGAACCGTATGGTTCGCTCCGGTGTGCAGGGCGTGGAATTTATCTCCGTGAATACGGATAGGCAGGTGCTCAATCACTCCCAGGCTACCCATAAAATCCAGATCGGTGAGAAAACGACTCATGGCCAGGGCGCTGGGGCACACCCTGAGGTGGGCCAGCGCGCAGCTGAGGAAAGCCATGATATGATCGCGGATGCGCTTAAAGGCACGGATATGGTTTTCATCACCGCAGGCATGGGCGGCGGCACCGGCACCGGCGCAGCTCCGGTGGTGGCAGAGGTGGCACACGATCTGGGCATCCTGACCGTGGGCATCGTCACCAAGCCCTTTGCTTTTGAGGGCAAGCGCAAGATGGGCCTGGCAGAGCAGGGCATTGCAAACCTGCTGATGCATGTGGACAGTCTGATCGTGATCCCCAATGAGCGGCTGAAGATGATCAGCCAGGAGAAGATCACCCTGATGAACGCTTTCCAGGCAGCGGACGATGTGCTGCGTCAGGGCGTGGAGTCCATCTCCGCACTGATCAATGTGCCTGCCTTCATCAACCTGGACTTTGCCGACGTGCGCTCCATCATGAAGGACGCAGGCTACGCTCATATGGGCGTGGGCAGCGCCAAGGGGGCAGGCAAGGCAGAGAATGCCGCCAAGGCGGCGATCTCCAGCCCCCTGCTGGAGACCAGCATCGCCGGTGCACATGGCGTGATCATCAACATCACTTCCAGCCCCGATATCGGCCTGGAGGATGTGGAGACCGCAGCCGGCCTCATTACCCAGAGCGCACATCCGGATGCCAACATCATCTGGGGTACTGCGTTTGACGAGAACCTCTCGGATGAGATGCGGGTCACGGTGGTGGCCACTGGCTTTGACAACAAGACCGCAGAGGGTCTGCGCAACAGCCTGAACACCTCTGCAGCGGCTCCGGCATCCACTCCGTCGGCTGTGTTCAGCTCCGACGGCACCGCACCTGGCTCGGCAAAGCCTGCCGCAGCAAAGGCAGTGGAAGAGGATAACAGCGACAACCGTTACTACGATGATCTGCTGGCTATCCTGAATAAGCGCAAGTAAGACCCTTACCGGCCAGGGTAGGCCGTACAGCATACTTTTTCCTCTGGCAGCGCGGCGGGAGGAGGCGGCGCAATGACGCGAAGGGACGTAAGGCTCCGGACCAGTTGGTTCGGCTACCGGAAACTCGATGTGATAAACTGCATCGAGCACCTGTGTGCCCTCAGCGACGCCGAAGAGCGCCTTGCCAGGGAAACCCAGCAAGGATTGGAGGCAGACATGGCGCAGACGCAGCAAGAAAACCGTGCCCTGAGGCAGGAGCTTGCGCGGAAGGCAGCGGCCCAGACTGTGACCGCTGCGCAGGCAGATAGTATGCGGCAGCAGATGGAAAAGCTGGCTCGCCGCTTGGCGGCGGCAAAGGCACAGACCCGCCTGTTTGCCTATGAGCGCTCCATGATCGCACTGCGAAAGGAAAATGCCGAGCTGGAGGCAAAGTATAACCAGGCACAGCAGCTTTGTCAGCAGCAGGTGCAGCAGAGCACGCCTCCGCCCCAGGAGACCGCAGCGCAGGCTCCTGCAAAGCCAAAGCCCAAACCGGTGCAGAAAACGCCCCCAAAGCCGGTGGTAAAGGCGGTGCCCAAGGCAGAGCCGTGGGTGCCCCGCACCGAGCTGGAGCGCTTGTCCGTAGAGCTGATGGATCAGATGACCCGTCTGATGACCGGCTGAACCAACCTGTACACAAAAAGACCCGTCCCGCTGGCTGTGCCAGCAGGGCGGGTCTTTTCTTGTTGTCAGCGCACGGCGCTGGTGCGATGCTCCATCAGATAGGTGGCTGTCAGATCTGCAATGTGCAGCTTGATGGCCAGGGGATATTTGTCGTATGCCTCCGAAATGGCAAAAGAACCGCCCCGGGCTGCATCATCAAAACCGCCCATGTGCCAGCGAATGGCTACTGCTTCTTCTACGTGCAGTTTCATGAACCGCTCGATCAGAAAGACGCTTTTTTCTCCGTGTCCATAGGGGAACAGATCCTCTACACTGTAATAGGGGGCTTTTTCCCATTGTCCGGTGGACTCGTTCTTCACATTGCGGGTGCCCAGCTTGTAGTAATTAGCTTTGCACAGATCGTGCAGCAGCGCACAGATCACAAAGCTTTCCTCGCTGTCCTCCGGGGTAAAAAAACGGTCGCGGAGAGCATGGTAGACATTCAGGCTGTGCATACACAGCCCGCCCTCGCAGGCACCATGGAACCGGGTGGATGCCGGAGCGGAGAAGAAATCCGTCTTTTTATCCATCCATTCCAGCAGTTTTTCGCTGCCGGGGCGGGTGACGTGCTGGGCAAACAGCTGCATGAATTCTTCCCGGTCGGTCATATTACAGCTCCAGATCCTCCAGGATGCCCTTGAGGATGGCCAGCTCGTCATGGCTCAGGGAGATGCCCTTGCCCATACGGCTGCCGTCCGGGGACCAGTCCCGGATGTCATATTTGGGCTCGCCGTCGTTCCAGCTGACCAGGTTCAGCTGCCGCTCCCACCCACGGGGACGCTGAGAAAGCACTGCGATGCGCTGCACGACCTCATATTTGATCTCTGCCATAGTTGCATACCTGCCTTTTTTGTTTATTTGCTACCTACCATAATAAGGGAAGCTGCGCAAGATTGCAACCGGTTGAGCGGAAATTTTTCAAATTTCTTTTGGCCAGGGCAAGGGGACGGCGGTTTTTGGACAAAACCGGAACAAAAAGCGGGTGGACTTTACCCGTAAGGGGCCTGCTCCCGCCAGTGTTCCAGGCGGCGCACAGCCTCCGGTGCATCCGGCGCAGGGCAGCGGGTGTCCGGCTGGAGCTGTGCAAAAATTTCCGGAGCATAGAAATCCATGACACCGGGGCTGTGTCCGGCCAAAAATTCCTCTGCGTTCTTCTGCCGACAGGGGGCGGGGGTGCCGTCGGTGATAGGAACACCGGCTTTTGGGGCACTGGAAGGGCCGGGGTGCGGGGTCTGCCCCGGCTGTGGGTCTGGGGGCGTGCCCAACGCTGGGCTGTGCAGACTGCTGGCGGCCCCCGGAATGGTGCAGGGGGCAGTGGGGGAGAAGTTCTTCATATTGCATCACCTCCCCCCTAGTGTGCCCTGTTGGCCCCGCCCTATGCGAAAAGGCCGGCAGACATCTGGTGTCCGCCGGCCTTTTCGCCCGTTTTATGGAAGATGCAAAACGCCTGCGCTTACATCACCAGCTCGGCTGTGCTGCCTCCGGTGCGTTTTTTGCGCACGACGATCTGGCGGTCGATGCGCTCCTTGAGAGCACCTACATGGGAGATGATGCCCACCAGACGGTTGCCTTCGGTCAGTCCGGTCAGCACCCGCAGCGCCTGCTCCAGGGACTCGTCGTCCAAAGAGCCGAACCCCTCGTCCAGAAACAGGGTGTCCAGCTGGACACCGCCGGAGGTGGATTGAACCTCGTCCGAAAGGCCCAGTGCCAGGGCCAGAGATGCCTTGAAGCTCTCGCCGCCGGAAAGGGTCTTGACGCTGCGCCGGGTGCCGTTGTAATGGTCGATGACGCCCAGATCCAGTCCGGACTGGCTGCGCTGATCCTGCCCGGCGGTGCGCTCCAGCTCGTACTGGCCGCCGGTCATCTGCATGAGCCGGGTGTTGGCATGGACCAGGATGCGGTCCAGATAGGTCATCTGGATATAGGCTTCCAGCCGGATCTTCTGCCGGCTGCTGAGGGTGCCTCCGGCGGTGGCAGCCAAAGCACCGACCCACTGCCACCGTTCCACCAGCTCTGCCCGCTGGGCAGCGGCGGTGCGGTAGCGCTGGGCAGCGATGCGGCAGGGCTGCAGATGCCCCTCCAGGGTCTGCTCCTGCGTGCGCAGGGCCTCGCGCTGCTGCTCCAAAGACTGGACACGCTGCACCAGCTGTTCCATAGCTTCCGCCGTAGGGGCAGGGGTCTTGGTCTGCTGCTGTTCCAGTGCCGAAAGTGCAGCCTGGGCAGCGGTGTAGTCCCGCTGCACGCGTTCCAGCGCTTGGGCGGCTTCGGCTCCGACTTTGCGCAGCGCTTTCTGCTGCTGCTGCAGGCGCGCACATTCCTGCTGGGCCTTGTCCGGCTCGGTCCAGGGCAGAGCCTGGGTATGCCGCTGGATCTCCTGGGCTTTGGCCTCAGCATCGGCTTTGGCGGCGGCGGCCGCCTTCTCTGCTTCGGCGGCCAGCTGGACCAGATGATCCCGCTGGCGGAGGATCTGAGGGCGGCTGTCCTCCAGCTTCTGTTTTTCTGCAAGAGCAGCCTGGTTTTGGCGGCTGGCTTGGTCTTGCAGGGCCTGGCTGTGGAGCAGATCTTGTTTTTCTTCCTCCAAAGCGGCCTGAAGGATGCTGAACGTCATTTCGCTTTGGGGGGCAAACCGCTGGGGCATCAGCTTTTCTGCCTCCTGCCGCAGGGCGGTGCGGGCGCTTTGCAGGTCACCCTTGGCTTCGCCTGCACGTCGGCTGGCATCGGCAGAAGCGCTGCGGGCCGTCTCTGCAGCCTGCTTTGCCTGCTCTACCTGGGCTTCGGTGGGGGCAGATGCGTTCAAAACAGCCGGTGCGGGATGATGCAGGCTGCCGCACACCGGGCAGGGCATTTCCGGCAGCAGGGTGCTGGCCAGCAGTCCCGCCTGGGCATCCAGAAAAGCTCGTTCCAGCTGCTCGTACCGCTGGACAGCCTGCTCGCTCTGCTGGGCAGCCGCCAGGTAATGCTCCTGGGCGGTTTTGGCGGTGCGGGCTTTGTTCTGGCAGGCAGCAAGGGAGTCCTGCAGCTGAAAAAGTGCCTGTTGGCGGCGGTCCAATTCGGTTTGACGGGCCTGCAGCTGTGCCTGGAGAGCGGGCGCTTCAGCAAGCGCAGACAGACGAACATCGGTCTGCGCCAGCAGCTGCTCCTGTGTCTGCTGCTGGGCACGGGCTTTTTGTGCGGCCTGGATCTGTTGGCTGGACAGAGCCAGAGCGTCTGCCTGCTGGGTGTGCAGGGTCTGTACCAGCAGCAAAGTGTCCAGTGCAGTCTGTGCCGTCTGGATCTGCTGGGCCAGCTGCTCCAAAAGGGCCTGGTCACCAGCGTGGCGGGCTGACTCAGCCTGGGCGCTTTGCCACAAGGGGGCAAGACGGTCGCAGTCCGCTTGTTTTTGCGCCAGCTGTTCTTGCAGGTCACGGGCCTGCCGGGCGGCACCCAGGGTCTGCTGTGCCTCGCTCAGCTGAGTTTCCAGCTGGGTGCGGCGGTCGCAGAGCTGTGCCAGCTGCACAGTCAGACGCTGGGCGAGACCGTCCAGCAGAGCCTGAGCTGTGTCCGGAGCAGTCAGGTCGGAAAGCTGCGTGATGGCTTCGTATTCCGGGTCGGTCTCCGGGCAGGTGACAGGGGCCAGGATGCGCCCGATCTCCTGGTTTTTCAGGCGCAGTTCCTCGTCCATCCGGCGGCTCTCCTGCTGCAGACGGTCCTGCAATTTTTGATAGGGCTGTGTGCGGAACAGCTTGCGGAAGATCTCGGTGCGCTGGGCGGTATCGGTGTTCAGCAGCCGGGCAAACTGGCCTTGAGCGATCATGGCGATCTGGCTGAACTGCTGGTAATCCAGCCCCAGCAGGGCGGTGATGGCGGCATTTACTTCGCTGGCACGGGTCACCGGGGGGCGGCTGTCCGGGTAACGAAGCTCTGCGTCCGCTTTTTCCGTCGTGTACCCCTGGCCGCGGCTTTTGGGCCGCTGGTACTCCGGGTTGCGGCGCACGGTGTATACCTGGCCCCGCACCTCAAATTCCAGCTCTACAAAGGTCGGGGTGCCCAGGGCGGCATACTTGCTGCGCAGCATGGCGCCGTCCCGCACACCGCCGCTGGAGCGGTCATACAGGGCATAGGTGATGGCATCGAACAGGGTGGTCTTGCCTGCACCGGTGTCGCCGGTAACAAGGTACAGCCCGCCCCGGCCCAGTTGGGCCAGCTCCAGGGTGGTGTTATCTGCATAGGGGCCAAAAGCGGACAGGGTCAGACGCAGCGGTCTCATAGCTCCTCCTCCCAGATCTCTTGGATCATCTGCTGGCAGAATTCGGCCTGCTGGCTGCTCATGGGCTGGCCGTTCTGGGTCTCGTAAAAAGCGGCAAATGCTTCCAGCGGGGTGGCGGCCGCCGCTTGTGCCGGTGCGGCCGCTGCCTGCGCCTGGGTGCGGCGGTTATCATAGTCCAGCCGCAGAAGGTTAGGGTAGATGGTGCGCAGGCGGGCCATCCCGTCGGGGATGTCCTGTTCATCGGTAAGGGTGATGCGCAGATAGTCCTCCACCGGTGTTCCCTCGTACTGGCGGCGGTCGGTCAGGGTCATGTAATCGCCCCGCAGCTGGCGCACATCGTGCAGCGGGTGCAGGGGAGCCTGGGTCAGGGTCAGTTCCCCTTTGGCGCCCAGCTCCACAAAGGTCAGGCTTTTTTGCTGGTTTGCCTCAGAAAAAGAGTATTTCAGCGGCGAGCCGCAGTACCGCACCCCCTGCTGCCCCACAGGCTGCGGGCTGTGCAGGTGCCCCAGGGCTACATAATCAAAGCCACCGAACAACGCAGGGTCTACGGCATCCACCCCGCCCACCGATGGCTCCTCGCTGTCACAGGCGGCGGCTCCGGCTACGAACTGGTGTGCCACCAGCACCCGGCGGCATCCGTCCCCGGCGGGGATGCGCCGCAAAACAGAGGCCAACGCATCGGTATAGCTGGTGATCTCATCTTCCGGCCAAACATGGCGCACAGTGGCAGGCTTCAAAAAGGGCAGCAGGTATACTTCCACAGGCCCATAGGCATCCGCCAGCGTAATGGGTGTCAGCGGGCCGGAAAAGACCGGGCTGAGGTAGATCCGGCTATTGGCCAGCAGCTGCGCCCCAAACCCGACCCGCTGGGCAGAGTCGTGGTTTCCGCTGACCGCAAAGACCGGCAGTCCGCGGCTTGCCAGCTGGGTCAAAAACCAATCCAACAGGGTCACGGCCTCGGCTGGGGGCACGGGTTTGTCGTACAGATCCCCGGCCAGCAGCACGCCGTCCACAGGGGATGCATCCAGAAGATCCAGGATCTGCTGCAAGATATAGTGCTGGTCCGCCAGCAGCGGGGCCTCGCACAGGCGCTTGCCCAGGTGCAGGTCGGACAGATGTGCAAAGATCATGGCAGAACACCACCTTTTTATCGTAGTGATCTTATTATAGGGCTTTGGGCTGGGTTTGTCGAGGGTGCCCGGCAAACAGAAAAGCCGCCGCGCAGCGCGCGGCGGCTTGGCCGGAGAAAAAGGGGGAGAACTAGGTTTCCGGGTAAAGGGCATCCCAGGTGGCTTTGCCGACGATGCCGTCAGCGGAGAGCTTTGCCCGCGACTGGAAGCGGCGCACCGCTTCGGCGGTCTTTGCTCCAAACCGTCCGTCGGCGTTCAGGCGCTCGCCCTGGGCGTTCAGGCTTTGCTGCACCATCCGCACACAGGAACCGGCAGAGCCTTGGCGCAGGAGGATGCCGGGATACGGGGTGCGTGTGCCGTATTTCAGGGAATATTTGGTGTGCAGAGCTTCCCAGGTGGCTTTGCCCACCTTGCCGTCGGCGTTCAGGCGATGACGCAGCTGGAACTCCATGACGGCTTTTTCCATGTGGGGGCCGAAATGACCATCTACCTTCAGCGGCTCAAACCAGCTGCAGGTATCCCGGATGCTGTTAAGCCAGGTCTGTACCAGCGCTACGTCCGGTCCATTGGTGCCCTTGTGCAGCAGTCCATAGTAAGCGGGGATCGGATTCATAATAAAAACACCTTCCTTCCCGCTATTCTATGCGCCCCGGCGGGGGGAGGTGCAAGGCTATGGGTTTTCCGATCATCCCGGCAGCACAGCGGGTGTCAGGGGGATATCCTCCCGGCTTTGGGTGTGGGAGTGCCACCACTCTACCAGCTTGAAGCGGACGATATATTCGCCGCAGACCAGATCGTTTTCTTCCGGGGCGGCATAGGTGGTGCAGGCGGCGCGGCACAAACCGGGGTAGAGCACGCACCACCAGTTTTTGCCGGAATGTCCGGTCCCCAGCTGCACCCGAACAGCGTCGTAGCGGCCCGCAGGCAGGGAACCGGCGGCGTAGCGGGTGGTGTCAAAGTACATATTCACCAGCTGCACCTGCACCGGGCCGGGGGCCCCGGCTTGAGCCAGCACAGACTGGGCTTGGAGCTGGATGCGTCCCAGATTTTGAGCAGCCCACCGGCGGGCTGCGTCCTGGCTTTGCTCCGGACAAGCCTGAAAGCTCTCCAAAACAGCGTCCCGGACCTTCAGCTTCAGGGTCTGGGCCAGCAGAGTATCTGCATCCGCCCGCACATGGAGCCGCAGCGTATCGGCACATAGGGCGGCACCCGTATGCAGTTGGGTGCAGCTCCAGCTGCATAGCAGGGATAAACAAAGCCCTATGGCAAGGCTTGCGGCCCAAAGCCCGGCCTGCTGCCGGGTAAGTAAAGTGTGCATCTGCATAAAAACAGGCCCCCTTTGGAAATGTTATCCAAAGGATGGCCTGTTTTTGAGAGGATTATACAGCGGGGATCAGTTCTTCAGGGACTGCATGGGGGCAGGCAGACGGCCGCCGCGGTTGATAAATACCGAGGGGTCCCGCTGGTTGATGGGCATGATGGGGCCGTAACCCAGCAGGCCGCCAAAGTCCAGCACCTCGCCGGCCTTGCGGCCAATGGCAGGGATCACGCGCACGGCGGTGGTCTTGCTGTTCACCATGCCGATGGCAGCTTCGTCTGCGATCAAAGCGCTGATGACGGCTGCACTGGTGTCGCCGGGGATGATGACCATGTCGATGCCCACAGAGCAGACGGCGGTCATGGCTTCCAGCTTTTCAATGGTCAGACAGCCGGACTCGGCAGCATGGATCATGCCGTCGTCCTCGCTTACGGGGATGAAAGCGCCGGACAGGCCGCCCACATGGTTGGAGGCCATGACGCCGCCCTTCTTCACGGCGTCATTCAGCAGAGCCAGGCAGGCGGTGGTGCCGCAGCAGCCGCAGGTCTCCAGGCCCATCTCCTCCAGGATGTTGGCCACGCTGTCGCCCACTGCCGGGGTGGGGGCCAGGGACAGGTCGATGATGCCTGCGGGCACGCCCAGCTGAGCGGAGACAAGGTTGGCCACCAGCTGACCGACCCGGGTGATCTTGAAGGCGGTGCGTTTGACAAGCTCTGCTACCTGGTCGATGGAGGCATCTTTGGGCAGCCGGGCCAGGGCAGCGCGCACTGCGCCCGGGCCGGAGACACCCACATGGATCTCACAATCCGGCTCGCCGGGGCCGTGGAAAGCGCCAGCCATAAAGGGGTTATCCTCCGGTGCATTGCAGAAGACCACCAGCTTTGCTGCGCCGATGCACTGGCGGTCGGCGGTCAGCTCGGCGGATTTCTTTACGGCCTGGCCCATCAGCTTGATGGCGTCCATGTTCAGGCCCGCCTTAGTGGCGCCGATGTTGACCGAGCTGCACACGATGTCGGTCTGGGCCAGGGCACGGGGGATGGACTCGATCAGGCGGCGGTCTCCGCCGGAGAAGCCCTTGTGGACCAGGGCGGTGTAGCCGCCCACAAAGTTGACCCCTACCTTTTTGCCGGCAGCGTCCAGGGTCTTGGCAAAGTCCACCGGGTCTGCATCCGGGCAGGCGCCCAGCAGCATGGCAATGGGGGTGACGCTGATGCGCTTATTGATGATGGGGATACCGTATTCCGAGCTGATGTGCTCCACGGTGGACACCAGATTGGCCGCCCGGGTGGTGATCTTGCGGTAGATCTTCTCGCAGGCTTTGTGGGGGTCCGGGTCGATGCAGTCCAACAGGCTGATGCCCATGGTGACGGTGCGCACATCCAGGTTGTCCTGGGTGAACATCTCGATAGTCTCCAGGATATCCCCGGTATTAAACATACTCATAGTGGCAGCTGCTCCTTTTTGTGTTGATCAGATGGTATGCATGGCGTCAAAAACTTCCTGACGGGTCAGGCTGACCTGCATACCCATCTCTGCGGCCAGGGCATCGGTGCGCTGGTGCAGCTCCTCATGGCTGACCGTGCAGTTGGACAGGTCCACCAGCATGATCATAGCAAACATCCCTTGCAGGATGCTCTGGCTTACGTCCTCGATGTTGATGCCCAGCTCACAGCACAGGCCGGATACCTTGGCCACTACACCCACGGTGTCGCGGCCGACCACAGTAATGAATGCTTTCATAAATTCCACCCTCTCAATTCTGATACAAAACGGGATGCGTGCACCCCCAGTATAGCAGATTTGACGATTTTTGAACACTCTTTTTAGAAAAAAGGCCGATACACCCCAAGAAAAGACATTCTATGCTGAAAAACCAAGTGCAAACGCCCCTTAAGTGTGCTATACTGAGCTATAACGCCGCAGCGCCGGGGCCGCCAGGCCCGCGTTTTGCCTGGCGAGGGAAGGAGAGGTATTACAGATGGAACAGCTTTTGAAGATCCTGGAAAATAACGCCCGCCTGCCGGTGGAAGATATCGCCGCCATGATGGATAAATCCGCTGCGGAGGTGGCCGCTATGATCGACCTTGCCCGGGCGCAGGGGCTGATCAAGGGGTTCAAGACCCTGGTGGATTGGGAAAAGGCCGGTGTCAACCGGGTGGAGGCTGTTATCGAGATGAATGTCAGCCCCAAAAAAAGCCGCGGCTTTGAGGAGATCGCTGCTACCATCGCCTCCTTTGAGGAGGTAGAGAGCGTGATGCTGATGAGCGGGGGATTTGACCTGCAGCTCATCATCAAGGGGCAGACCTTCCAGGAGATCGCACTGTTTGTGGCAAAGCGCCTGGCTCCTTTGGACGACGTGCTGTCCACCGCTACCCATTTTGTGCTGCGCACCTATAAAAAAGAGGGCAAGCTCTACCTGGGCGAAGAAATCGATGAAAGAGAGTGCACCGTGCTGTGATGGATTATGCAAAACTGATCGCTCCGGCTGCACAGGCCATGCGGCCCTCTGGCATCCGCCGCTTTTTTGACCTGGCGGCTGAGATGCCGGACTGCATCAGCCTTGGCGTGGGTGAGCCGGATTTCAAGACCCCCTGGGCCGTGCGGGAAGCCGGCATCGAAAGCCTAGAGCTGGGCCACACCCGCTATACCTCCAATGCGGGCTTGAAGGAGCTGCGCATTGAGATCTCCCGCTATCTGGAGCGGCGCTTTGGGCTGCGGTACGACCCCATGAGCCAGGTGCTGATCACGGTGGGCGGCAGCGAAGCCATCGATATGTGCATCCGCACCCTGGTGCAGCCGGGGGACGAGGTGATCATCCCGGAGCCTTGCTTTGTCTGCTACGAGCCGATCACCACCCTGTCCGGCGGCGTGCCGGTGCCGGTGCCCTGCCGTGCAGAGGATGCGTTCCGTCTGCGGGCGGACGCTTTGGCTGCGGCGATCACCCCCCGCACCAAGCTCCTGATCATGCCCTTCCCCAATAACCCCACCGGCGCAGTGATGGAGAAAGAGGACCTGGAGGCCATTGCCCAGGTGCTGCGGGGCACCAATATCATGGTGCTGTCCGACGAGATCTACGCAGAGCTGACCTATGGCCTGCAGCCCCATGTGTCCATTGCCAGCCTGCCCGGCATGGCAGAGCGCACTGTGGTGGTCAATGGCTTTTCCAAGACCTATGCCATGACCGGCTGGCGGCTGGGCTACGCCTGCGGCCCTGCGCCGATCCTGCAGGTGATGACCAAGATCCACCAGAGTGCGATCATGAGCGCCCCTACCACCAGCCAGTATGCAGCCATCACCGCACTGCGGGACTGCGATCTGGAGATCGACCGGATGCGGGACGAGTACAATATGCGCCGCCGCCTGGTGGTGCGCAGCTTTAACGAGATGGGGCTGCACTGCTTTGAGCCGCGGGGGGCGTTCTACGCCTTCCCCTGCATCCAGTCCACGGGGATGACCAGTGAGGAGTTCTGCACCCGTCTGCTGGAGAAAAAGCATGTGGCCATTATCCCCGGCGGAGCGTTCGGCGCTTCCGGCGAGGGGTACGCCCGGGTGTCCTACGCCTACTCCGTAGAGCATCTTACCGAGGCGCTCAAGCGCATCCGAGAGTTTTTACAGCAGTTGTAAGGAGGGGAAGCCTATGTCTCAGCTGTACAGCGTCACCGTGCAGGCCCCTGCAAAACTGAACCTGTCTTTGGACGTGGTGGGGCTTTTGCCTGGCGGGTATCATAGCCTGGATATGATCATGCAGGCGGTCACTTTGTATGAACGGGTGGAGCTGCACCGCTCTGCTCAGCTGACCCTGACATTGCCGGGCAGCACTGTGTCCGCTGGGGCGGACAACACAGCACTTAAAGCGGCGCGGGCCTTCTTTGATTATACAGGGCTGGAAGGCGGGGCCGATATCCTGGTCTACAAAAGTGTGCCAGTGCGTGCCGGTATGGCCGGGGGCAGCGCCGATGCCGCCGCTGTGCTGGTGGGTCTGAATGTGCTGTATGATGCAAAGCTTTCCTTCGGCGAACTCTGCGCTCTGGGGGCGGGGATCGGGGCGGATGTGCCCTTTGCCCTGATGGGCGGCACCTGCCGGGTCCAGGGTGTGGGGGATCTGATCCGTGCGCTGCCTCCCTGCCCGGACTGCTGGTTCACCGTAGTGATGCCGGGATATGGTGTTTCCACCCCGGAGGCTTTTGCGGCCTACGACCGCATCGGTGCATCCCATCGGCCGGACTGCGCCGCCCAGGAAGCCGCCGTCCGCGCTGGCAGCCTGGAGGCATTGTGCGCAGCTGCCGGCAATGCGCTGGAGGAATGTAGCGGCGCACCGGACAACGAGGAGATCAAAGCCTTGCTGCGCCAGCAGGGGGCACAGGCAGCCCTGATGACTGGCAGCGGTGCAGCGGTGTTTGGCGTGTTTACACAGGAGCAGGCCGCACGGGCAGCCGCAGCAGCGGCCCGCACCCGCTGGCCGCAGGCTTATGTGGTCCGGCCGGACCGGGGCGGCGCCCGGGTCTGCAGCTGGGAATAACTCCAATAGAATAACCCTCCTTTCTTCTGGACAGAATAGCCGGTAAGAAAGGAGGGTTTTGTTGTGCAAACCTTTTATAAGTGCTGTCTGGTCCTGCTGATCGTCGGGGGGCTGAACTGGGGGCTGGTGGGCCTGTTTCAGTTCGATTTTGTGGGCTGGCTGCTGGGGGGCAGCGGGTCCATCTGGGCCAGGGCGGTCTTTGTGCTGGTGGGCGCAGGGGCGATCTGTGCTATTCCGGGCTTGTTTGCAGACCCGGAGCTGCCGGGGCCGGAGAGCCAGAACTGAACACCGGAACAGACCAAACAAAAAGTTTCTGCCTTAGCTGCCTCCGAATAAGAAACCATTGCCCGCCGACTGACAATTTTGTGCAATTGCTGCGTCAAAGCAGCTTGCCAGCCAGCAAGGATGCCTGCGCTGCTTTTCCTTGCACTAGCCCAAAATCGCCGGGCGGCGGGTGCGTAGCAGTTCTGGCCCGGAGATTTGTGCCCAGAGTGCCCTGGAAAGGGCGCGTGGAATACTGGATGTATTTCCAAGCCCTTTCCAGGGTGCTATGGGGCAAATCTCTCAGCCAGAACCAATGTTTTCTTATTTGGAGGCAGCTTTTGCGCAGAAGCTTTTTGTTGTTTATTCGTTGTCCCATACCCCTACCAGGTCCGGCAGGGTCAGGGTCTCGTCGGAGCACAGCGCATCCGGGCGGCGGTCAGCAAGCTGCACCGCCTGGACGATCTCCTGGATGGCGGCGCAGTCCTCCGGCAGGTCGGTCTGGTTGCGCCCGGCATGGGTGAACAGGATGCGGCCTGCCTGCCCCACGACCAAGGTCAAGGGCAGGGGCTGGGGCGCCTCCCGGTCGTAGCGGTAGCCGGCATCCCGTGCAGCTTTGTAGATGCGCTGGGCGGCAAAGCTCCAGGTCAGGATGCCCCGGGCCTGTTCGACCCCCAAAAAGCCGTACAGCACTCCGGTGCCGTCGCAGATCACCGTAAAGGGGAATTCTGCCCCCTTGGTGGCGTAGGCTACCGCCTCGGCGCTGGAGCGCACCACGCAGGCCAGACGGCCGTTTTTAAG
>OHCZ01000842.1_pt1 | contig 14368 bp, 10 predicted proteins | sample 1566891 | NCBI WGS metagenome assembly OHCZ01 (sample SAMEA3879510, study PRJEB24766) | human gut metagenome | biome: human-associated habitat; feature: feces | place: USA | collected 1985/1987
AAGTATATTGCCGGGTTCCCCTATTCCTATGAAGCATGGAACGATTTGCGCCGTACGGGCTATCCGAAGGTCTTCCCCTCGGCACAATCCACGGCCTACGACCTCACCGTGCCCAACCGTCTTCCGTTCGACTACATGGAGCCGGTCAACAATCCCGACAACTATCAGAAAGCCGTGCAGCTGCTCGGCGGTCCTGACACCTACGCTACCAAGATGTGGTGGCAGAAGTAGCATACATCATTCATAAAAGACTATAAGCAATGAAAGATTTGTTCAAAATACTGTTGGTGGCCGTAGGCATTTCGGTATTCATCACCGCCTGCGACACCGACGCCGAGATCAAAGACCCAGCCAACCTGACCGATCCCGACCGCTCCGAGCAATACTACGAGCAGCTGCGGGCATACAAGCAGACCGACCACCCCGTGGCCTTCGGCTGGTTTGGCAACTGGGTAGGTGCGGGCGCATCGCTCGAAAACTCCCTCCGCGGCCTCCCCGACAGTGTCGATTTCGTCTCCATCTGGGGCAACTGGCACTCGCTCAACGACGTTCGCAAGGCCGATCTGGCCTATGTGCAGCAGAAGAAGGGCACGCGTGCGCTCATCTGCTTCATCGTGGCCAACGTGGGCGACCAGCTCACCCCGGAGGGCATCGACCCCATCGAGTACTGGGGTGAGGGCGAGCAGGGCATCCGCCGCTACGCCAACGCCATCTGCGACACCATCGACAAGTATGGCTACGACGGCTTCGACTACGACTACGAGCCCCACTACGGTTCTCCGGGCAATATCTCCGGACGTCCCGAAGCCGAGAAGGTGTTCATCGAGGAGCTGGGCAAGCGCATCGGCCGTAAGTCGGGCACGCAGAAGCTGCTCGTCATCGACGGCGAGCCGCAGAGCATCAACCCCGAGCTGGGCGATTACTTCAACTACTTCATCGTCCAGGCCTACGCCTGCTCGGGCGATGCCAACCTCGACTCGCGCCTCAGCGGCACAATCCGCAACTTCGACGGCGTGCTCACTCCGCGTGAGGTGGCCAAGCGCTACATCGTCACGGAGAACTTCGAGAACTATGCCCCCGCTGGTGGCGTGCCCTTCATCGACCGCAATGGCAACGACATGATGAGCCTGGAGGGCATGGCCCGCTGGATGCCTCTGATCGACGGTATGCTCTCGCCCAAGGGTGGTATTGGCACCTACCACATGGAGTACGAGTACAATGCCGGCAAGCAGCCGTCCTACCCTGCCCTGCGCAAGGCCATCCAGATCATGAATCCGGCTGTCAAGTAGTATCATTCCTCTAACAAAAGTTCAAAACAATGCGTATCAACAGCAAATCCATACTCGCAGGAATGGCCCTGGGCGCCCTGCTGCTCACGGGCTGCAACGACGCCGAGTACGACACCCTGTCGAACCAGGCCTATATCCTGCAAACCAACACCAACGCCAATAGTTCGTTGAAACTCACGGTAGGTGCGGAAGTGGCTACGACCACGCTCAACGTGCGTCTGAGCGACGTGGCCAACGTCGAGAGCCGCTACCGCCTGGTCTATGACACCGCCGTGGTCAATGAGTACAACCGTCTCAACGAGACGCCGTACGCGTCGCTACCGCAGGAGTCGTTCTCGCTCTCCTCCGAAGAGACCACCATCGAGGCCGGCACCTCCGTATCAACGCCCATCACGCTGACCGTGCCGCCCTATAGCGAGGCGCTGAAGGCCTCGGGCAAGAAATATGCCATCGGCTTCCGCCTGGAGAACACCAGCGGCAACGCCTCGGTGCTTCCCTCGGGCAGCAAGATCGTCTATATCCTCGACCAGGTCGTCATCCAGCCTGTCGTGGTGCTCGACCAGAGCCACTACGTCAGCCAGAACCTCGTGAAGAACTATCCGCTCACGGAGTGGACGGTGGAGATGAACATCAATAAGCACGTCCTCTACACAGAGGTGGGCCGTGGCAACAACCAGGCCATCTTCGGTGCAGGTCCCGACGAGATCTATATCCGCTTCGGCGACGCCCCCATCGAGGGCAACCGCCTGCAGATCAAGACGCAGGGCACGCAGATGAACTCTCTGGCCCTCTTCAACGAGCACACGTGGTATCACCTCGCGTTCGTCTGCACGGGCACGAAGCTCTACCTGTACGTCAACGGTCAGCTCGACAACTCGATGGACCTGCCTGGCAAGACGACCAACGTGAACAGCATCAATATCTGCAGCCCCTCTACCTACTGGCTCGGCAACGCCATGTATAGCGAGGTGCGCTTCTGGCAGAGAGCCCGCTCACAGGCCGAGATTGCCAACAACATGTACGCTTGCGACCCGACCACGCCGGGCCTCATCACCTACTACAAGATGAACGAGGGCGAGGGCTACTCCTTCCGCGACGCCTCCGGCAACGGCAACAATGCCGAGACCAACGGCCAGGCTGTGCCCGAGTGGATCCAGGATGTGAGAATCGACGGCAAATAGTAAATAAAGATAGATTATGAAAACGAAGTATTGCTTATTATTCGCCATACCTCTCGCCCTGGCCGCCTGCCAGAGCGAGCCGGAAGTGGGAGACCTGCTCTATCCCGCTACCCCCGAGACCTACGAGGCGAAGGTCTATATCAATGAGACTGCCATGCCGGGCAACCAGCACACCACCAAGGTGCTGCGCACGCCCTACGGCGTTCAGGCCCAGGCCGACACGGTGAGCTTCTACGTGCGTCTCACCAAGCCCGTGGCCCAGGACGTGACGGTCGGCGTGGCCCAGGTTGACTCCTTGGCTGCCGGCTTTGCCGACGATGCCACGGCCCTGCCTGCCAAGTTCACCTCGGTCGTCACGCCGAGCGTCACCATCCCTGCGGGCAGCATGGTGTCGTCAGCTCCCGTCCGCGTCGCCCTCACCCACCTCGACGAGGTGGAAGCCTCGGGCGTGGCGCCGATCGCCATCAGCACCATCCAGGGCGAGGCCGTAGCAGGCGCCGACCACCAGGTCTATTATGTCGCCGTCAACTACGAGGAGACGCAGAGCCGCGTGAAGAGCCAGTCCAGCAAGGACCTCAGGCCGCTGACCAAGATCGACCCGTCCTCCTACACCGTGACGGTGGGCGGAGCGACCATCGCCGAACTCAACGATGGCGACAAGGAGACCTACTACGTCAACGAGACCCCGGGCAAATATGAGCTCATCGTCGATCTGGGCGCAGAGAAGCCCGTCTCGGCCTTCGCCTTCCAATGGGGCTACGAGAAAGGCTACTGCCCCACTTCCGTCGAGATCCTCACCAGCCTCGATGGTACCAACTGGACCACCATCACCGACGGTTACAACGACGTGGCCTACATCCCCAACACCGCCAGCACGACCTTCCCCTTCGTGCTCTATGAGCCCATCCAGTGTCGCTACGCCAAGGTGCGCCTGGGCGACTGCAGCTACGGTCTCGACTACGGCGACGACTACAACTTCCCCGTACTCTCCGAGGTGAGACTCTACCAGTAAGGTAGGCGTTCACCACGACCTATATGACGAAAGGCGCTCTCCCCATCCAGGGAGAACGCCTTTTGTCTTGGTCAGCGCCCAGTTTGAGAAGTATCCAGCTTGAGAAGTATCCAGTTTGATATGCACCCAGCTTGATAAGCACTTAGCTGCCAGCAGCCGCCCGGTATCCTTGTTTCCTGAGCAAAAAATTGCGGACACAAAAATTATGTCGTACCTTTGCAGCCATGGCAGACAATATTACCTTCCATCAATACAATAACCTCCACGACATCGAGGACTCCTGGCGGTCGCTGGACCAGCAGGCGGAACGCCTGTCCCTGGGCTACATCCACTACACCTACTACCAGACCTACGAGTGGAACGAGTTTCTGTACCACCACACTCTCCGCGGTCTCGGCGCGCTGACCACGGCCATGCGCTACGACCTCGTCCGCGTCGGAGGCCGTCCCTTTGCCATCCTCCCTATGGCCGTGACGCGGTCCTCCAAGAAGGCCCGCATTCCCTCCTGCCGGGTCGGCGGCGTGCTCAATATGGTCTGCCCCTACCCCTACGAGGGCTACGAGGAGGTGATGGAGGCAATAGCCGCCCACCTACGATCCTCCTGCCAGGGGATGACGCTCAGCCTCGCCGACGTGCCTTGCTGCACCGCCCTGGCCCGGATCATGCCGACGCTGTCGCCCAATCCCATCGAGCGCACCAGTTTCCACGTCCCCTTGTCGCAGTTTGCCTCCCACGAAGCCTATGTCGCCTCGCTTCCGAAGAACATCTACAAGAACATCCGCAAGGCCTACAACCACCTCACCACCGACGGCAAGACCATGGAGCTGAAAGTCTTCGACCATGCCCACCAGGCACCAGCCCACACGCTGCGCCACCTGTGGCGCTTCTACTTCCGTCGCAAGATGATGTGGCGCTCCCAGAAAGCCAACGCGCTGACCCACCTCACCACCACGCTCAAGGCGATCTACGAGATGAAGAGCGGATGCGCCACGGCGAGCCTTCGCCAACTCCCGAGCGCCGAACTCTATGTGCTGGAGATCGACCACCAGCCCGCCTCCTTCATGATCGTGTATCGCCACCGCGACCACCTGCTCATGCCCCGTCTGGCCATCGACACCTCCTTTGGCCGCTATTCGCCCGGCATCCTGCTCATCCTGGAAGCCGCCAAGCGCTGGATGACGGAGGGCGTCGTCGATTTCGACATGTGCCGCGGCGACGAAAGATACAAAAAGGAAATGGGCGGCATCAACGAACCGCTGTGCCGCATCGAAACCAGGGTGTAGAGATCAAGTCCCTACACCCCGGCCCAGTCTTCTCCTATATTTTATATTCAAGTATCACATGTAAGCTCCACACGCCCTGAAAGGGCAGAAGCCCCTAGCCCAGGGCATCGCTCTGGGTTATTACGGACGCAAACCTGTCGCCCTGTAAGGGCAAAAGCTTTAAAAATCCAGGCAATATATAAGGCTTTTGCCCTTACAGGGCGCCTTGCTGATTGCTATTATACCCAGGGCGATGCCCTGGGCTAGGAGCTTTTGGGCCTTCAGCCCGTTCTTGAACCACTTGCGAAACTTCGGTTCTATATTCTATCTATCCGAGATGATTCTATCTATTCGAGATTCTATCTCTTCCTGCGCTTTCCCTTGCCGCCCTTGGCATGCTGCGGCTTGGCATGCTGCGGCTTGCGCTCCTCTCGCGCGCTGTCGGCCAAGACGAAGTCGAGCTGGCGACGCTCCAGGTTGGCCTGAGCCACCCGGATGCGCACGGGGTCTCCCAGTTGGTAGCAGGAGTGGTGGCGGCGGCCTATGAGCTGGAAGTTCTTCTCGTCGAAGTCGTAGTAGTCGCCGTCGAGGTCTCGGATCGGCACGAGGCCCTCACAGTGGTTCTCGTCGATCTCGCAGTAGATGCCATAGCTCTGCACACCCGAGATATGGGCGTCAAACTCCTCGCCGACAAATTCTCCCATAAACTCCACCATCTTATATTTGATACTGTCGCGCTCCGCGTTCTGCGCTATCTGCTCCATGTCCGAGCAGTGCTCACACAGCTCCTCATAGTGGTTTTTGTTGGCCGACCGTCCTCCGTCCTGATAGCGGGTGAGGAGTCGGTGCACCATGGTGTCGGGATAGCGGCGTATGGGCGACGTGAAGTGAGTGTAGTAGTCGAAGGCCAGTCCGAAGTGGCCGATGTTGTGGGTGGAGTACTTCGCCTTCATCATCGATCGCAGGGCGATGGTCTGCACGAGTTTTGCCTCGCGGTGTCCGTCCACCTCCTCCATGAGCTTGTTGAGCGCGCGCGCCGTCGCCCCCTTGGTGCTCGTGCTCTTCATCTTGTATCCCAGTTTCGCCGTCAGCTCGCGCAGGTTTTCGAGCTTCTGCGGATCCGGATCATCATGGATACGATAGGGCAGCGTCTTCGGCTTCTTGCCCTTGCCCGGACAGGCCACGCTCTCTGCCACGGTACGGTTGGCCAGGAGCATAAACTCCTCGATCAGTTTGTTGGCGTCCTTCGACCGCTTGAAGTAGCAGCTGGTGGGTTTTCCCTTCTCGTCGATGTCGAAATGGAGCTCCTCCGTGTCGAAGTTGATGCTGCCATGGCGGAAGCGCTTCTGTCGCAGGCGCTTTGCCAGCGCGTCGAGCATGATGAGCTGCTGCGCGTTCTCGCCCTTGTAGCCCTCCTTGCCTGGTGCGGGCGCAGGCTCTCCCGTGCCGTCCACGACGCCGTTGTCCTCCAGCAGCTGCTGCACCTCGGCGTAGCAGTAGCGTCGGTCGCTACGGATGACGGTGTGGACGATGCGGTAGTCGAGGACGTTGGCCTCGCCGTCGAGGGTGAACACACAACTGTAGCAGAGCTTCTCCTCGTTGGGTCTCAGCGAGCAGATGAAGTTGCACAGTCGCTCGGGCAGCATCGGGATGGTGCGATCGACGAGATAGATGCTCGTGGCGCGCCGTTGCGCCTCCTTGTCGATGATGTCGCCCTCCTTCACGTAGTGGCTCACGTCGGCGATGTGCACGCCCACCTCCCAGCGGTTGCCCTCCAGCGCCTTGATGCTCAGCGCGTCGTCGAAATCCTTGGCGTCGGCAGGGTCGATGGTGCAGGTCCAGGTGTCGCGGAAGTCCTCGCGGCGCGCTATCTCCTCGGCCGTGATGCCCGGCTGTATCTTCTCCGCCGCCTGCTCTACACGCTTCGGATACTGGTAGGGGAGTCCATACTGCACGAGGATGGCGTTCATCTCCACATCGTTGTCGCCCGCTGGTCCGAGCACGTCCACCACCTCTCCGACGAGGTTCTTGTGCTCTGCGTCAGGCCACTGCGTGATACGCACCACGGCGCGATCGCCCGTCTTGCCGCCCTTGAGCCGCTTCTTCGGCACGAGGATATCATGGACGAAGAGCGCCTCCTGTGTGACGAGGAAGGCAATGTCGCGGTCCACGCGCAACTTGCCGGTGAAGGTGTCCTTTTTGCGATGGAGGATCTCCGTCACCATGGCCTCCTTGATATGGTTGCGGCGACGGGCGAGAAACTGCACGCGGACGCGGTCTCCCGTGAGTGCCGACATGGAGTTGCGCTCCGAGACGAAGATCGGCGTGCCGCCATCGTCGGGCAGGAAGGTGTTCTTGCCGTTGGCCTTGCGCTGGAACGTGCCCTCCTGCACCTGTCCCTTCGTGTTGAGCCGATACGCATACTCGCTGTCCTTGGCGAGGAAATCGTTCCATGCCATGTCCTCCATGATGTCGAGGGCCAGCATCTTCATCGGGTGGGTGGTCAGGCGCAGATTTTTGAACACCTGCTTCATGCTCATGGTCTCTCCGGGTCGCGACTGGAAGTAGTCTATAAGCACCTCGGCGAGCTGCTTCTTGTTAAGGCGCTTACCGCCCTTTTTTTCTTTTGCCATAGTCGATTGTTTTGTTGGATAGCTGCCCTGTGAGGGCCTACGGTCGCTGCTTCTGTTGCTTTTGCCACCCTCATAGTCCTCATTTTGGCAACTGTATTGATATGATGGTGGCAAAGTAACAAAAAAAATTGTATCTTTGCAAACGTTTTATGTGAAATTTTGATGAAAAAGATATTAATCACAGGAGCCTCGGGCTTCATCGGGTCCTTTATCGTCGAAGAAGCCCTGCGGCGTGGGCTGGAGACCTGGGCCGCGGTGCGCCCGACCAGTTCGCTCCGCTACCTCCAGGACGCCCGCGTCCATCTCCTCACGCTGGACCTCCAGGACCCCGCGCGGCTCATGGACCAGCTCCGTCCCCATCGCTTCGACTATATCGTCCATGCAGCCGGGGCCACGAAGTGTCAGGACCCCGCCGACTTCTTCCGTGTCAACCGCGACGGCACGCGCCACATCTTCCAGGCCGTCCGGGCGCTGGCGATGCCCGTGGAGCGCATCGTCTTCCTGTCGAGCCTCAGCGTCTTTGGCGCCATCCACGAGACCCAGCCCTACACGCCTATCACCGAGGCCGACCAGCCGCGCCCCAACACCTGCTATGGCCAGAGCAAACTGGAGGCCGAGCAGGCGGCGCTGGAGAGCGGACTGCCCGTCGTCATCCTCCGTCCCACGGGTGTCTATGGTCCCCGGGAGCACGACTACTTCATGATGGCGAAGAGCATCAAGGGCCACACCGACTTCGCCGTAGGCTTCCAGCAGCAGGACATCACCTTTGTCTATGTCAAGGACGTGGTGGCGGCCGTGTTTCTCGCCCTCACGCGCGGCACCGTCGGACGCGCCTACTTCCTCACCGACGGGGCGGTGTATCAGAGCGCCGCGTTCAGCGACCTCATCCACGAGGCCCTGGGCCGCCCGTGGTGGATCCGCGTCACGGCCCCCATCTGGGTGCTGCGCCTGGTCTGTGGCGCGGGCGAGTGGTATGGCCGGCGCACGGGCCAACTGATAGCGCTCAACAAGGACAAGTTCAACATCCTCCGGCAGCGCAACTGGCAGTGCGACATCGAGCCCGCGCGCCGGGAACTGGGCTTCCAGCCGCAGTACGACCTGCGGCGTGGCGTGGAGGAGACGATCCGCTGGTACCAGGACCAGAAGTGGCTGTAGGACGGAGGTGACAAGTCGGTCAAGAGGCGCTTGTTTCTACTGCCCGTTTGATAAGTGGAGGTGGCAAATTTCATAGCGAAAGTGGCGTTTTTCGATTCTTTAACCGTTATTCGCCGTAGATTGATACTTTTTTTAACGTTCATCCTTTCCCAAGCAAAATAAAATGCGTAATTTTGCATTCGAATCAAAACAGGTATAACACCGCTGCGGGAATTCCCGTGGCACCAACATTAAGGCAAAAAGAGACTATTCATCATCATTAAATAACATTCACAAAGCAATGGCAAAGTTTGATCAAAGCATTTTGACTCAGTACGGCATCACTGGCTCTACCGTGATCGCCCACAATCCTTCCTACGAGCAGCTCTTCGAAGAGGAGACCAAGGCTGGCCTTGAGGGCTTCGAGGTTGGTCAGAACACTGAGCTCGGCGCTGTAAACGTAAAGACTGGTATCTACACCGGCCGTTCCCCCAAGGATAAGTACATCGTCATGGACGAGAACTCCAAGAACACCGTTTGGTGGACTTCCGAGGAGTATAAGAACGACAACCACCCGATGAGCGAGGAGGTCTGGAAGACCGTCAAGAACCTGGCCGTGAAGGAGCTCTGCAACAAGAACCTCTACGTCGTCGATGCTTTCTGCGGTGCCAACAAGAACACGCGCATGGCCGTCCGCTTCATCGTCGAGGTGGCATGGCAGGCCCACTTCGTCACCAACATGTTCATCCGTCCGACCGCTGAGGAGCTGGAGAACTTCGAGCCCAACTTCGTCATCTACAACGCCTCCAAGGCCAAGGTAGAGAACTACAAGGAGCTGGGTCTCCACTCTGAGACTTGCGTCGCCTTCAACGTGACCAGCCGCGAGCAGGTGATCATCAACACCTGGTATGGTGGCGAGATGAAGAAGGGTATGTTCTCCATGATGAACTACTACCTGCCGCTCCAGGGCATCGCTTCCATGCACTGCTCTGCCAACTGCGACATGGAGGGCAAGAACACCGCCATCTTCTTCGGCCTCATCGGTGACGACGAGCACGGATGGGACGACAACGGCATCTTCAACTTCGAGGGTGGCTGCTACGCCAAGGTGATCAACCTCTCCAAGGAGAACGAGCCCGACATCTACGGTGCCATCAAGCGCAACGCCCTGCTGGAGAACGTCACGGTGGACAAGGACGGCAAGATCGACTTCGCCGACAAGTCCGTGACCGAGAACACCCGCGTCTCCTACCCGATCTATCATATCAAGAACATCCAGCCGGGTTCTTCCGCTCCCGCTGCCAAGCAGGTCATCTTCCTCTCTGCCGACGCCTTCGGCGTGCTGCCTCCCGTCTCTATCCTGACTCCGGAGCAGACCCAGTACTACTTCCTCTCTGGCTTCACCGCCAAGCTGGCTGGTACTGAGCGCGGCATCACCGAGCCGACCCCGACGTTCTCTGCCTGCTTCGGCCAGGCCTTCCTGGAGCTCCACCCGACGAAGTATGCCGCGGAGCTGGTGAAGAAGATGAACGTCTCTGGCGCCAAGGCTTACCTGGTCAACACGGGTTGGAACGGCACCGGCAAGCGTATCTCTATCCCTGATACGCGCGGCATCATCGACGCCATCCTCGACGGCAGTATCCTCAAGGCTGAGACGAAGAAGATCCCGATGTTCAACTTCGAGGTGCCGACGGCTCTGCCCAACGTCAACCCGGCCATCCTCGATCCGCGCGACACCTACGCCGACGCTTCCGAGTGGGAGGTCAAGGCCAAGGATCTCGCCGCACGCTTCATCAAGAACTTCACGAAGTACACCTCCAACGAGGCGGGCAAGAAGCTCGTCGCTGCTGGTCCCCAGCTCTAAGGTGTCCTGACTCCGAAACGCTTCGGAGATAGAAGAACCAACATCTGCCGCCGCTCCTTAGGCTTCAATACCAAGGGGCGGCGGCTTCTTTTCCCGACCCAAATCTATCACAACGCAAACTATGGAATACTTGTCACAAGAGTGCTACGACCGGCTCACCCAGGAGCTCAACGAACTGGTCAGCGTCGAACTGCCCAAGGCACGAAACGAACTGGAGGAGGCGCGCGCCAAGGGCGACCTCAGCGAAAACTTTGAGTATCATGCGGCCAAACGGGCGCACGGGAGGCTGCTGAGCCGTATCAGCTACATGCAGAAGACGCTGCGCTTCGCAAGGGTGATGGACACCTCGCGGCTGGACAACGACACCGTGGGCCTGCTGCGCCGGGTGGAGATCACCAACCTGGCGACCAACACCACCATGGCCTACACCATCGTCAATCCTCACGAGGCCAACGTCAAGGAGGGCAAGATCTCCATCAAGTCGCCCATCGCCGAAGCCCTCCTCGGCAGAAAAGTAGGCGACGTGGTCACGGCCCACGTGCCCTGCGGTGTCCTACGACTCAGAATAGAGAAAATAACGGTGTAGCAAGCCCATTGCCTCGCCTTGGAGCGTATTTGTGCACATTTCTTCGGAAAAGGACAATCGATTGAGAAAAAAGTTGTAATTTTGTGGAAAACAAAGCAAGTAGGACACAACAACAGAAGGGATTGCATTATGACGGAAGATACTTTTAAGGACCTGTGTCTTTGTGGCGAGACCACCAAAGTGCAGTTTAAAGAAGCGTTTACTTCGCAAAGGGAGATCGCAAAGGAGATGATCGCCTTTGCCAACACCAAGGGCGGAGTGATCCTCTTTGGCGTGGAGGACAAAAGCGGCAAGCCCGTGGGCTTGTCGTACGAACAGATACAAGTCATCAGTCGCGAATTGGGCAATGCAGCCAATGAGCAAGTACGCCCCACAATCTACATTGAGACCGAAGTAGTGCGCCTGGAAGAGAAGCATTTTCTGATCTGTTCCGTCGAAGAAGGCAAGAACAAGCCCTACAAAAACCTCAACGGAGAGATATGGGTGAAACAAGGAGCCGACAAACGCCGCATCACGGAAAACGCGGAGATACTCGCCTTGTTTCAAGACTCTGGCAGCTACCAAGCCGACGCAGCAGCCGTAAGCGACACTACGTTCCAGGACCTTGACCGCTACGCCCTCGACGACTACCTCGACAAGGTCTATGCCACTACGCTCGACGGTTTTGGCGCCAAGGCCGAACAGGTGCTGAAAAACATCCATGTGCTCAACCACCAAGGCATCCCCACACTTGCTGGCTACCTGTTTTTCGGCAAACATCCCGAGCGCCATTGCCCCACCTGCATGGTCAAGGCCGTATCGTTCTTCGGCAACGACCTGGCAAGCTGTCAGTATCGCGACACGAAAGAGTTGCTGGGCAACATGCCGCGACTCTACGAGCAATGCATAGCCTTCCTCAAGGGCAACCTCCACAACCTCCAGGAGCGGGGTGCGTCGTTCAACACTTTGGGCAAACTGGAGATAGCGCAGGACGTGCTACAAGAGGTGGTCCAAAACGCTCTCGTACACAGAGACCTGTTGCGCCCCGCCCCCATCCGCATCTTTGTGTTCGACAACAGAGTGGAGATCATCAGCCCCGGAGCCCTGGCCGGAGGACTGACGGAGGACGACATTCGCAACGGCAAAACCTACCAACGCAATCCCTACATGGCCACGTTTGCTACCAACGCCTTGTACTACAGAGGCATTGGGTCGGGCATCGTGCGCATCCTCGCCGAGCACCCCGACATCCAGCTGGAAAACGACGACCGGGCGCAGGAGTTTAAAGTGACGATCCCGAGACCTGCCCAAGAGAGTGAATCTACTACCCAAAAGGACGAAACAACTACCCAAAAGGGCAGAAGCACTACCCATAAAAGCACGAATGCTACCCATAAGAGCACAAGTACTACCCGAAAAGAGGCGGATTCTACCCAAAAGGACTTGAATACTACCCAAAAGAACGTATTGGCGTATTTCAAAAAGAATCCTCGTGCCACAAAAGCCGACGCAGCAGACACCCTTGGCGGCATCACAGAGAATGGCATAAAATTCATCATCGGCAAGCTACAACAGAAAGGCTTGATCAAGCGCGTTGGCGGGAGAAAATACGGGGAGTGGCAGGTGCTGATCTAACGGGCATGGCCATAGCTTCCACCATGTTTTGCGAGGCCGGCTTTATCTGAACAGGTCTGCCATCGTCACCTGGCATTGAATGTCGTCAGAATAGCCGCCCGGCGCAAGTCCAAAGGAGGTGATCATGGTGAGAAGTACCGTTTTCTCAGTACCAGTCTCCCTGATGAAAGTCTCCCTGCGGTTGCGGATGCGGTTGTCCTCTTCTTCTGTTATGACGTAAGGAGCGTTGGTGTATTTCATCTCACAGAGATTGATGGTGTCGTCGTTTCTATCTATGAGCATATCGATCTGTGCTCCCTTGGTCAACGTCTTGCCGGTGTCAGGGTCTTTCGTTCCCTTGTACGTCCAGGAGTGGACGCTGCTCACAACGGCTGAGAAGCCGAGGGCCGCCTTGATTTGGCTGACGTGCTGCATGCAGACCCGCTCAAATGCTCTTCCTGCCCAACTATAATGGATGGGTGATCCTGCGGAGGAGGACCAGAAATGCTCATCCCCATTGGTGTTCTCCGATATGAAATCGAAGTAGAACAGGGTGTAGTTGTCTATGAGCTGGTATGTCGCCTCCTTGGTCTTCTTGCCGATGGCAGTAAACTTGCGGATGAACCCGCATTGCTCCAGCTCCTGCAGCGCTTTCGAAAATTCAGCATTGTCTGTGAGTTTCGACGTTTTCAGCAGCTCTTCCCTGAGCAGCCCCTGCTTCTTCCTGGCAAGCGCGGTGATGATGGCAATGTGGCAGCGTGGCTTCTTAAACAGAGAAGCATAGAGGGCGTCAAACTCTTGTGTGAGTTCTCCGCCAGGCTGGAAGAATATGCGGTCGAAATTCTGCGCCACGCTCATTCCCTTTTTCAGGAAACTCCAATAGTATGGGATTCCTCCCAGAGCCATGTAGGCTTCGAGGATCTGCCGGTCCTTGTAGCCCAGGCTCTTTGCTTCGCAATACTGCTTACACTCTCTGAGGGTGAATGGTTGCAGCAGCACCTTGCAGGTAAGGCGGTTGTGAAGCCCGCCGTAGTTCATGACCACATTGTCGATAATCCACGACGTGGCACTTCCGCAGATGACCAGGATGAGGTCTTTTCTCGTTGAAGCCCAGGCGTTCCAGAAATGGTCGAGCGAACGTACGAAGTTGGATTTAGGCGTGTCCATCCATGGAAGTTCGTCGATGAAAATGACTTTCTTCTCTTCGTTTTCAGGAAACGCTTTCAGGAAAGCCCACAGCAGTCCAAATGCCTCGGACCATGTCTTAGGCATTGCGCATTTTCCCATTCCTGCAAGATAAAGAGACTCTCGGAAGTCGCTTAGCTGCTGCCTGCGCGTGGCTCCGTAAGTACCGGTATGCTGGAAAACGAAATGGGTCTTATAGACCTCTCGGATGAGAAAGGTCTTTCCGACGCGTCGCCTTCCGTAAACAGCCACGAATTGTGATTCATCAGAAGTCATCAGTCCGCGGAGTGTTGCTATTTCATATTCTCTTCCTATTAACATATCGTATCCTTTCTTTATTTCCTGGAATGCAAAGATAGTGCAAAGATAGTGCAAACCGAATGCAAAGATACAAAAAAAGCTCGATAAGTCGTGGAAATGTGCCTTTTTTAGGTAGATTTCCACGACTTATCGACACTTTTTTGCTGATGGCGGAGGACTTTTTATTGACAAAGCTGCAAGTTGGGGCCCCTGTTGAATATGAAAAACAACTTGAACAACTTTTACAACTTGTAACAACGCTTTCGATAAGCCATGCGCAGAACCGAGCTCGCTCGGGTTATGCCATGGCGAGAAAGGGTACCATGAAA
>OHCZ01000845.1_pt1 | contig 14327 bp, 18 predicted proteins | sample 1566891 | NCBI WGS metagenome assembly OHCZ01 (sample SAMEA3879510, study PRJEB24766) | human gut metagenome | biome: human-associated habitat; feature: feces | place: USA | collected 1985/1987
CTTAGAGTTGATTCGACAGACCATCGACGACGAACCTTCGCTTCGTGCGGTCTTCGACCAACTGTGGTTGCAGATCCAGACCGAGATCACGACGGCTAACGATCAGAATACGCCGTCCTAAAGGTTCGTGTATCCAACTCAACAATTATCTTATGCCGTCACTGCTATGGAACAGATACAATATTATATAGGTATCATTGCCGTCATCGTCATCGGAATCTTCATTATCAAGAAGGTGGCATCCTGCCTTATCCGCACGGTCGTCATCTTCTTATTGCTCGGGGCGCTCCTATTCCTCTGCACCCTCTTGGGGTGGTTGTAGTCCTTCAGAAACGCTGCCTTCTTACTTGAATACCTTGCGGAAAGCGGGTGGCACGGGAGTGGAAAACTCCATCCGTTGGTGGGTGATGGGGTGGGTGAAGCAGAGCACATAGGCGTGGAGGCAGAGACGGCCTACGGGATCGTCGCCATTGCCATACTTGATGTCGCCACAGACGGGATGGCCCAGGTCGGCGCTGTGGACACGGATCTGATTCTTTCTGCCTGTCTCCAGGCGGTATTCTACCAGGGAATGGGTTGTGGTGCGGTCGAGGACGTGGTAATGGGTGATGGCATATTTGCCCCCGTTATCTACGGGGGAAGAGTAGGTGAAGTAGGCTTGGTTGTCTTTCAGCCAGCTCGTCACCGTACCCTCGTCGTCCATCATCTCGCCGCTGACCACCGCCACATAGCGGCGATCATAGACCAAGTCGTGCCATTCGTGCTCAAGAATCTGCTCGGCGCGCATGTCTTTGGCATAGACCATCAGTCCCGAGGTGTCGCGGTCCAGACGGTGGACGACGTGGGCATTACACTTCTGTCGCGTCTTCCTGAAATAGCCGTCGAGGATGGTCTTGACGTTGAGCGAGGCGTGGCCTGCTGCCATGGACAAGATGCCTGCAGCCTTTTCGATTACGACGAGATACTGGTCCTCATAGACGATCTTCAGATAGCGGCTCTTGAAGAGATCGTTCTTCTTCGAGCGGCTCACGGTCACTTTGTCGCCAGCTACTAAGGGGCGGTCAAACTGCGTGACGTACTTACCATTGACCTTGATACCACGGCCTTTCAGTGTGGCCTTGATCTTGCTCTTGCTGTCTTTGAGGTGGGCGAAGAGCCACTCCAGCAGTGGGGCAGGGGCTTCAACCGTGTAGTGGTCGTACTTCTCTTCGTTATAGGGATTGATTCTAATCATGTTTCTTATTCTATATTCCCTGGGGGACTTCTTTTTATATTCTGTATGGAACTTTTTTATCCCCTTTAGGGAAACTGTTTTATACCCTTTAGGGCGAATGTTTGATTCCGCAGCGCTTTCTGTCTATATATATGAAAGGATCCTTTATTCGATGGGGAAATCTACTGTGCACGGAAGTGGAGACGGTAAATCGTGTCAGCCAGTACCATCTTGCTGCCGTCGAGTTCCTCGACCGTGTAGGTCTCCTCCAGTGTGTGGATGCCGAGCGGATGGAGTACGGAGGCGTCTTCTACCAAAGGGTCGCCCTTCGTCCGGTCGTTGATACGCGGCTCGGTGAGTTTCAGTGTGTTGCCTGTATGGGAGTAGTGAATGCAGTAGATCTTATTATCGGTGAAGTCGTAAGCCTGCATGATCGGTCCTTGGAAGGTCCAGAACACGCGCCTTGGCGCCACATTGCAAGACCCCTCGGTTGCCAAGGTGTCGATAGAGATGAGGTGCCAGTACTGTCCCAGTTTGCCACTGTCGTCGCTATTGAGCGTACAAGAGGAAAGGGAGAACAGGCTGATGAGTATGCCGAGGATGATAGGAGAAAATTTGCCCATTGTCGTTAGAAATTTAAGAGTCCTGTCTTGGTGAAAGTCAGTTGCGCACCGTAGTTGATGCCGCCGAGCAAGCTACCGAAGTCCATGCCGTAGCCAGCCTTGACGGAGCATCCCTGGAGAAATCCCGTGCTCTGCGTGAAGTCGTAGCGTCCCTCAATAAGAAAACTGAAATCGTGCTTCTTATCGACAAACGGGTCCTCGTAGGTACCGAATGCTTCCTCATAGGTCGTGAGCACACGGTAGTAGAGATTGTCGCGCAGGTAGCCATCGACACCGAGATGGATCGCCGTGAAGCGGTTGTTGTGGAAATAGATCTTGCCGTCGCTATTGTAGAGCGGAGCGGTGTAGAGCGGATTGCCTATAGCCTGTCCCCAGTGCTGCCATCCTGTATAGACGTAGTGGTTGTAGAAGTTGTCACGACCGCTGATATGGTCCTTCCAGCCCTGCGTATGGTCGTGATAGACCGGACCGCTCTGATACTTTGTATAGAGGTATTCGAACGTCACGCCACTCACCGTCCGCTTGTATTTCGACCGGTAGCTGGCGCCGAGCAGCCAGTCTTTGAGATCATAGAAGAAGTACTGGCGCTTCTCCTTCACGTTCCATTTTTCGCCCTCGCCATAGCCGTCGTAGTCGAGTTGGAACATCGAGGAGTGGTCTTCGAAGAATTTATCCGCATAGACGCTGAAGCGCCAGGTGTCCGAGTCGTAGTTGACGCGTAGGAGCCAAGATCCCAGTTGGTTGCCCTCCGCGTTCTGATAGACCGTGCCTTCTTCCACGGTTTCGCCGCCTCCAGGCAGGAAGGCCTTCCAGAAACTCTTCAGGCCCGTACTGTTCTTCACCATCACCAGCCCGCCATTGGGACCCTCCATGTAGGACGTGCCACCAAACGTGGCTGCCATCTCCACGCCCAGTTCGACGGACCACGGGCAGAACACGTCCTCGTTGCCTATTTTGAGGTAGCCCGCCTTGCTATGGTAGAGTACGCCGTCGGCATATTTGCTCTGCTTCTGCGTGAAGTCGTGCTGCCATCCTTGGTCCGTCATCTTGCCATAGGCAATGTGGCCCTTGATGTGGAGCCATCCGTGTCCGAAGGGCAGCGTCCAATAGTCGGGGAGGGCAATGCGCACCTGCGGCACAGGGCGGGCGTTGATGCCCAGCGTCTGCGATCCCGAACTCAGTTGGTTGTCTTTCAGTTGCATGGGCTGCTCCTTTGCGCCGATGGTGAGGGTGGCCTTCTTCCATCGTCCTTCGACGTAGGCTTGCTGCACGACCACATGGCTCGTGTAGTGGTAGGGAACGGCTACCTCCACGCCGTAGCCCACACCCCACTGGCGATGGTCGTCGGTGCTGAGCGGACGTTTCACGCCCCCGAGTATATAGCCGTTGGTGGTCTCCAGGGAACTGAGGCCCTGCTTGTTGGCGTTGAGCCACAGCGGAGTCTTGCCCTTGGATCCGCTCAGTTGCGCCTCCACGCGATAGCTGACGTTCTCCGTCAAGCGGGTAAAGAGACTGTCCTGTGTGGCTGATCCACTCGTGCTGCCGTGGGAGGGGAGGCAGAGGAAAAGACTTCCGAGCAGTAGCGCTGAATATTTCTTCATATATTGTTGGCTTATTCGTCTTGATGTGGCAAGCGTCTTCTCCCTGCGTGTGGGATGCACAAGGTGGCGGATGCTTACTCGGTTGCAAATTTAATACTTTTTTTTTGTTCATGTTGTTTCATTAGAATTTCATTGAAATCTTTTGCTTTTTCTGCTTTATGAGAAATCATAGGAGCTATTATTTTGCTTTTTTCCCTAAAACTTTCTAGTGAAACGTCATTTTTGTTAATAGTGAATTCTCTACCCTTAGTTTTAAACAGCACATCATCTTTATTTTCTTTTATTGTCATTTCTGTATTACTAATGATTCCAGACACTTTAATGTCATACAAATTACCGTTTAAATCATTATCAAAACAGGTATGTACTTTAGCTTGTGGGTATCGCAATAAAGTGTTTTTTATTTGATTAACTGAAATGTACCCTCCTACACTACAAAAAACACTTTCTTCTAATTTGATTTTGTTAGCATTGAGCTGATAGAAGCTCATAGCATCTAAAGCGGATTCTGCAAAGTATATATGTTTTGCCATTTGGGGGTGTGGGCAAAAATCAGCAATCCAAAGCGAGTTACTTTTATCACCTCCGGCAGCCATTCCTTTGAATCCATAGTTTCTTAATTCGTAATTTGTTACTTTGTTGTCTTTATCTTTTGGATTAATATAGGGAAAACCTATATTATAATAATTGCCGTTTCCTTGTAAGTCTTTAACCCTTGTGATAAATGGTAGAAACTTTTCTACGACTTGATGATTTATATTTCTTTCATTTGTGAGAAATCTTAAATCAGCGAGTGTAGTAGGAAATTCTTTATATCTATCTCTGTCAAAAGATTTGTTTTCTGCTTTTACAACTTTGAATGCTTCATATTTAGGACTATAAGGCTCATTTGCGTAATGTCCTAAAATCATATTGATTCGCACAAATGTATTTTGATGTTGGAATTGTGGGAAGTCGTTAATATGATTTTTGATGAACTGAATTAAATCTCCACCTTTATAATTCCTATCATAGTAGTGTTCTTGTACACTATGAGGATTCTTGATGATGATTTCATCCAACTTGTTACCTGCTCCGTCTGTCAGTTTAAAAACAGGCGAAACCTTTCCTTTGCTAATGTCTTGTTTATATCCTAAATCTTCAAGTATTTGAATGATGGATATTTTAGCCTTATAATCGTCAAATGTTAGCATAATATTATAGTTTCATTGTTGGAGTATCATTATTTTTTCCGTAGGTTCTACCATATCCGAGAATAGATGCTTCTTGCTTCGCTGTTGCTTTAATAGAACTATCTATTTTATCCATTTGGGTAGATATTTGTTCTCCGACAGTTTGTTTAGTAGCTTCCCTAGAGCTGGAATATGTTTTTTCTACTTCCTTGTAAGAAGCATAATCTTTAGAAAGTTTATGTTTCTCTAAAAAGGCAGCCATTTCGGTGGGTTTATCTTTAAAAATTTCATCAATCCCTTTAGCTCCTTTTTGGGCTACAAACTCTAATCTTTCTTTATCAGATATATATCTTTCTTTCCCTATTGTTTGTTCTTTCTTTTCAGTCGCTTTAATTTCTATAGTATTTGCATCTTTGATTGATAATCCATTTCTGGCATTCAAATCTAGTTTTACTTTTGCAGCTTTGTTTAGTTCCTCGTTTACAATGGTAATTTCTTTTCCATTTTTGAGATTTTCTTGCTGCATAGGAGTAAGCTCTATTCCTCCAAGTTTTTGGGGAATATGAATGTCTTTTGCTTTTATTGATACTATCTCATTAGTATCTTTGTCACGTTGGTGCAATGTTCTTTCTCCTTTTGAATTAGTCTTTACTACGACATTATCAGCTTTTAGGGCTTTTATTTCATCCTTAGTAAAGGATAAATCATTTTTTATTTCTTGTCGTTTAGGAATGAGCAAGATAGCAATCCCAGCGATTGGGTAAACTACTGTAATAGCTGCGATTGCTAGTTTTCTAGCATTGATACCATCAATTTTGATGCGTTTACCTTCTTCTTTGAAATCAATTTCGTTGGTTTTTAATTTAGATTTATTTTCAGGTGTATTCTCGGCTGTTATATATTTAAGAGTTGTTGCTTTCCCCTCAAAATGGAGTTTTCCATTTTCTGTTTTATAAGACACTTTTTCATTGTCTAGAAGTGTTCTATTACCGGGAGTATCTTCAATGGAAAAATTTAGCATACCTGTTTTTTTCCCATTTTTGATGTTTGCAATATCTTCGGGGCTTAAATTTTCCGGTTTAACTCCTACTTCATTAAACTTGTTCCAGTCTATATCAACATATGAACCTTTACCATCTAGGGTTTGGTTTTGTTCATAAGCATATCGATAAAGGTCTTCTCCTTTATATGCAATTTTATTTTCAAGGTCAATGACTGTAAATCCGTCTTTATATCCTTCATTCTTGTTAGTACCTTGTTTTATATCATCCCATTTTATAATTGCAACATTGTGGTTTTCTCGTAAATATTGGCTATATTCTTGGAAATTATTGCTAGCTTGTTCTTTATCAAAGAAACTGATTATTCTTTCTTTAGATTGCTCTAATAAAGATTCTCTATTATCTCCTAAATTGCCAAGTTTAAGTGTATTCAGTGGATAAGTATATGTTTCATTACCTTTGGAAAAGGTAATATCACCATTCCGATATTCTTCTGAATATCCAAGAATTGCTGCTATTGCTCGGAATTGTCCGGCATTTTCATAACTATATTGCAAAGCTTCAAATTTTTTCTTTTCTTCCATTTTATAATTTGAATTTATGTTCTACTTTAGATTGCGATTCATTTCCAAGTGTTGTTTTTTGTCCTTTCATGTATTCTATATATTCATTTCTGTTTTTATCAGTATGAATAGTTCCTATAATTTGTGGGTTATGCCGGTCATAAGCTATTTTCTGTTTCTGCTCGAAGTCTAGGAATTTTATTCCTCTTGGATTATTTAAATCTAATCTTATGGCAATTTTTTCTTTGTCAACATTCAAAATTAATTCCTTACCTGATTTTAGAGTTTCCTTTTGTTGCTTATCCAGCTCAACACCTTTTATGTTTGAAGGTATTGAAATACTTTTGATTTTTGTTTTAAGCAATTCGTTTGTTTCAGGGTCTAATTGTACGAGATATTTTTCATTGTTAATAGTTTTTGTTATTATCTCGTTATCTTGAAGTCGTTCTAACTCCTTTGGTTTAAGGTTTATATCATTCATTATTTCTGGTCTGACTGGATGAACTTTAACGCCAGCATTGTTGCTATCTTTCCAGTACAAACTTATTTTTCCTTTCATACTTATTTCTTCTCCATTATTATCGTGAAAAGAAAGGTCTAGTAAACTGGTTCTCTTTCCAGATAATAGAGCTGTGATATTTGCCTTATCCAAAGACCATATCTGTTTTTTTGATATTCCTATTAGTTCTAATTCTTTATATGGAATATCATTTTCATTAAAAATAGCTTGCTTTTTATCCATGTAATGTATATTTTTGCTCAAAAGTAATAAAAATATCAATATGAAGAATAAATTTATCATGTTTTTTACTTATTCATTGTTTTTTTCAGTGAATGGCTACTGTCAGTTTAATACGGTATTACAGAAAAAGGATATTCCTAAAGCGGAACCTGTATTAGCAACGACAGAAAATAAATTGATAGAAGAAAAAGAAAAGGCTGTTGTCGTCAATGATGCTTTGACTACAGAACGGCTTGCATACTGGAAGCAAAGAAGGTATTTATCTTTGCCCATTGATTCAATGGTGATAACTTCCCATTATGGTAAAAGAAAAGACCCATTTACTGGAAAAATAGCAAATCATAGAGGGATAGACCTTAAAGGCAACAACGACTATGTTTATTCGATAATGCCGGGAATGGTTGTAAAAACAGGAAAAAATAAAGGGTTGGGCAATTATGTAGAAGTGCGTCATGGTGATTTTACTTCTATCTATGGGCATTTATACAGTGTGCTTGTAAATGCGAAACAAGCTGTTGAAGCTGGGCAACCAATAGGCATTAGTGGAAGTACCGGGCGCAGCACAGGAGAACACTTACATTTTCAAATGGAATACAAAGATAAAACTATAGACCCTAAGCCAATTCTTGATTATATTAATGAGGTAATCAGAACCGTTAAAGGACAAATTTCACAGCAAATAGATAATGAGTTAAGACGCAAATAAATAGAAAAAGAGGATTGGAAAAGCCAGTCCTCTCTTTTTGGAAGAATCAGAAGAAACCTTTTTTTAATCCTTTTTCTTGTCTTTGAACTTTTTCTAGTGAAGATTGAAGTTGTGACAGAGCTTCTTTCATTCCTTTTTTTACTTCAGGATTCGTTACGGATTCAATAAGCTCTTTTCCTCTTTGAATGTTAGTGTTAAGTATTTCTTTATTCTTCATCTGTTTTGAACGACTTTCATCTATAAAAATAGATGGCATACTTTTGCAACTCCATTCACCATTTACTAGATTGAAATCTTTAATTCTTTCTTTCGCTAAGTAGGTGTGGATAGAAATCTTATCTACAGCCTTGTCACTGTATAATTGGTTTGCGGATTTCATTAGTCCATTTACGGCTTTGTTATGTGAATCAATATCGGCTAATCGTCCTTGTCCTTTACTTAGTACTTCTTCTTGATACCTGTTGTAAAGTCCTAGTTGGGTAAACTCCTTGGGGGCTGCAATAATATATGCTTCAACTCTAAATCCTGCATCTTTAAATTTTTGTGCTGTCTTTAAAGGTACATCTGGATTTCTCATAGTTCCTTCTATAATAATATTGCATTTCCGTTTAATGGCTTCTTCTATTAGTTTTTCTGTAAAAACGCTAGAAAAAATCTGGGTTTCAATGGGGTATTTAATAGGGTCTTTTATTAGTTCCTTATTGGGGTGAAACTGTCTGTAAAGGTCACCATTAACAGTGAGAAAATCTAAGTTAGGATGGGCTTTCTTTGCAACATTTATAAGAGTGCTTTTTCCGCAAGCTGGTTGTCCACCTAAGATTATAGCAATAGGCTTTTGTGATGATATATTGATGTCCTCAAATAAGCCATCTTTTTTTTGTTCAAAGATGGCTTCTACTTCATAACGTTGCATAATATGCTTTCAATTTAGGTGCGTAATAGTTTTGTATCTTATCCATGACTGATAAGCGCACATTTTCAGAAACTTCAAACTGCAACAATCCATTTGCTATTTTTTCTTCTGTGTTGAGAACAGAAAGTTCTTTTTGCAGTATTTTTTTTCTGTTTTCATCCTTTTCTTCTGATATTTCATCTATCTTCATCATGCGGAGTGTCCCGATAATGTCGAGCGCAACATCCAAGCTCATTTCTTTATTCATGGTTCATTATAGTTTTATGATTTATACTTCAATAGATTCTGTGAATTTTAATAATGGAATAACTTTCACTGTATGAAATGAAAGTTGGTTAAAAAGCTTATGGGTCTTTAGCATTTCAATCGCTGCATCAGCCGTAACAACACCTTGTTCATAAAGCCGGATTGTTGCATATAACTGGTCATTGGCAACGGGTCCCATTATTAAATCATAGCTGTTTTTTCCTTTTCCTCTGCGGTTATTAACTACAAACTCCAGCCACTCTTTTGTAGCCCCATCAAATCGAAGGACTGAAAACTCTCTATCAAGAATATTATCGGGGACTTCATAAACTGAAACGACCGCTTTTTTACCATGTTCCCGATTTCTTTTGAGTATTGCCCACTTCTTAGCCTGTTCAAAATTAGTTGTCGTATAGAATCCTTTTCCAAAGTCAGTAGCTTTACGCCCTTTCTGTATATTAGGGGATTTGACGGTAACTGTTGAGCCGTGATATAGTTTCATGCCTTTTTATTGATATAAGTTATTATAGTATCTAATATATACTCTGTATCTTGTGTGTGCAGCATTTCAAAATTTTCATATAGAAATTCAAAAACGCCATGATTGGAAAACAGCAAAAGAGTTTCTTTAGCACTTATATTTTTAGTTTCCCTGTAATTTTCAGCACAAAACATTTGAAAAAGCAATATCTTTGGATTGTCCTTTTGTACTTTCTTCTGTTCTGTTTTCTCTTTCTCTAATGCTTCATAAAGTGATAATGTACTTGAATACCATAGTTTTGTATTCTCGTCCAATAATGCCTTGTACAAATTGGAAGAATATATATAGTATAACGCATCTTCTAAAGGTAGCGTTTTTCTTTTCATGACTGTATCAACCAATTCTCTCATAACAAATGGGAGCATAGCCGAACCAAGTTCATTTTGATATGTTTGATTAGTTTCCATAACTATTTATTTTCTAATTTTATATAGCTATCTTGCTGATGTCTTTAGCAAAGATAGAGAAAAAACAATCATCATAGACCTATTGTATTGATTAGTTTGTAAATAGGTTCTTTGTATTTCTTTAGATTTTTAATTTGTATAACATACTTATTGATTCCTAACTCATTAAAGATTTCTGCGTACATTTTTATTATGGATTTTCTGTAGTAGATGGTTAATCCTACTATTGCAATGCAAATAAAAATCAAATAGACTAGTTCACTATACGCATAGATTGCTAATACAAAAATTCCACCCATAGCCCATAAAAAGCTACTTAAAAGAAATCTTAAGATATTCATAATTTTGTTTGCTGTTCTTTATACTGGCAGCCAAACCAGCTTTAAAGGTTTGTTTATCTCTTTATTTTCAATACTCAAAGATAGTGATTTTCTATAAATGTCGCAAATAATAGGACAATTATTTTTTGTTAAAAATAGTTTTAGGTTTATAGACTGCCGAAGTTTTATTTTTCCCTAAAGTTTTTGGTATCATAATAATGTTCTCTTATCGTCCATGCCGGGCAGAACCCGGAAAAGTACGGTATCAAATTCCTTCTCGGTTTCTCTCCAGTACTGATAGAAAAGGTATCAATTAGATGTAATCCTTTTGCCGATGGGCGGTAGTTCCTGAATGGTGTCGGTGTCTTTTCTTTTATGATGCAGCCGTTTTCCTGTATTCAGCTATAGAGAGAAACGACACAAAGAACTTTAGGGAAAAGAAATAGTAACGCTGTCTTTATCACTAAAATTATATATATCAATATTATATATACATATATTATTTGATTGACATCAACTTACGCCAAGTAACATTCAATTTATCTTGCATAATTACATAGTCTGCCATTTTCTTTTCTACCTCATTAAGAACCTCTTGATTAACTTCTTCCTTATGAATATTTACATACCTAGCCAACTGATTTATATTATTTCCTATACGTTTCATTTCCAAACAAATTTCATCCATCGAACGAATAAATTCTTTAGGGTCAATAAGACCAACTCCTTTCCTAAAGACTCTCTGTCTAAAATAATCTGACATACATTTGCTAGATTTAGAAGCTTTAGTTAGTTCTTCATATTCTAAATTCGTTAAGCGAACTTTCACTATTCTATCTCTTTTATTTGCTTTCATACTATGATACTAAATAATATATGCCCCCAAGTTGCGAGGGGGCTAAACTCCTGATTTATCAGGCAAGATTTGGTTTTTGTGGATACAAAAACACATCTTGCTATTAATTTCTACAAACGCAAATATATAAATTCCTAAACACCCCGCCAAACAAAAGGGAAAAGAATACAATTAGAAATGTTTTCTCTTCGTCCATGTCCGGCAGAACCCGGAAGTGTGCGGTATCAAATTCTTTCTCGGTTTCTCTCCCGTGCTGGCAGAAAAGGTATCAATTAGATGAAATCCTTTTGCTGATGGGCGGTAGTTCCTGAATGGTGTCGGTATCTTTTCTTTTATGATGCAGCCGTTTTCCTGTATTCAGATATAGAGAGAAAGGACACAAGGAACTTTAGGGAAAAGAAGATTTTTCGTGTTGCTCTTTCTGGAACTCTGGAAGTGGAGCGTGTTAATCACATATTATATATTGTTTGTTTATATATTATATATTCATATATTATTTATATATAGTGTTTTCTCTTTGTTCTTTTTCCCTATAGTTTTATGGTATCAATTTTTTGTGTCCGGCTTCCGGCAGCTTTTTGTATTTGGTATCAAAAAGGCGTTCTTCAGAACATATCGAGCATGATAATTCGGTATCATTTCATCATGCTACGTTTGCCCATCAGTGCCGGAACTCTGAAAAGTACGGTATCAATTTCTTTTCAGACTATAAAACAAAGACCGAGAGTTTTATCTCCCGGTCTTTGTTAATAGAAATCTCTTTTTTTAATATTCATCATTTGTGATAAATATTTCTACTCTCCTATTTTTAGCACGCCCAGCTTCACTTGTATTGTCTGCAATGGGTTCGCTATATCCTTTCCCGTCTTCTGTTATGTTGTTTGTTTCTATGCCAGCGGTTCTAAGGTAATTCCCTACTGCTGCTGCTCTATTTTTAGAAAGTATGATATTGTATTGTTTTTCTCCTATATTGTCTGTATGCCCAATTATTTTAATCTTAGTATTGGGTATTTCAGTAATGATATTACATAGGTTAGAAAGCATTTTTTGAGCTTCTTCATTTAATTCATATGAATCAAATTTGAATAAGATTTCACTTTGAGCTGTTGCTTTAAACTGTTCTTTCCCATTTTTATCCTTATAGCTGGAGATTGATAAGCCATCAATAGCTTTTAGTTTATTTCTTCTAGCTTCTATCTTTTCTTGGATAGCTTTATCTCTTTCTTCCTTAACTAATTTTGTACTTCCACCAACTATTGAAGCGGTTGAATAGTTGCTATTATTTTCTATCATGTCTTTTTCTTTGTCGCTTAGTTCAGCGTTACTGAAAGTTATCATATGCGTTGAAGTACATGCGGTAAAAAATGTAATAACGAAGGCTGCTAGTATAATTATTTTCTTTTTCATGATTATCTTATTGCTATAATAGGTCTGATTTTAAATGAATTTCTTTTGCTTGTACTGGTTGCTCTTCCTTTTGTTAATGAAGAAATTAGTGCAAACACTTTAGGAGTATCTTTTCCTGCTCCATCTTCTGTAGAACTCCAGTACCAACCATCAAAGTGCGTTCCTCCAATGATTGAGAAAGAAGAATATACCTTTTCAAGATTATTAGAGATTGCTTTGTTTTGTGCGATAGAGCCAATAAACCAACCTGTAACACCTTTTGGCGCATATTCTATAGCTTTTTGAGCTGCTGGATAAGCTAAGCTATCCTTTATAGCAAAGTTCATTATTGCGGCAGTATTAGCTGCTCCATCAAAGCTGTTTTCATCTTCCGAAACATTAGCTATATCCTCGTCTGTGTCTACTAAAGGATTTTCTTCTAAATCTTCTAATGAAACGGCATAAGCGGTTTCTTTTATATTTGGATTATTCCCATCATTACACCAAAATACAACTCCAATGGCTTCTTTTTCACTGGGTGAAAAAAGCGAGGGATGCACTATACTTCCATCACTACATAAGATACTACCCGGCTGTAATGATGTGTCTATAATATCTTCGTGTTTTGTACATGATGATATTACCCCTATAATGGATAATAGAATTATATATATTTTTTTCATACTTATTTATTTATTGGAAATTTGACACCTACTAATAATCCATTTCGGAAATGGTCACGTGTCCAAAATACAAAATCATTTTTTTGCATTACAAAGACTTGCATTCCATTTCTAAATGAATAGCTATATTCTAAACCTATATCAATGGAAGCCTGAAACCCTTTTCTGTTAGCTCCTAAATCTGCTCCAAACCTCCATCTTAAATTACTGTTTTTGCCTCGTGAGATTGTAGGTTTATATGCTGCACCTATGCCGAATGTTTTATAGCTCCAGAAACTATCAGAGCATACCTTATTACATACCGGGCATTTATCATATGCTGTGGCTAAATCAATATATAGTTCATAAGCATTGTGATATTTACCTTCAAACTCCAGCCCTACAACTGCATTGACGGTATTTTTCCATTGCCAACCTCCTGAAATATTAAAAAACTTATCACCATCACCAGCCATTGACTTTAGGGAAATAAATGAAATCATAATAAGAAATATAATTTTCTTCATTGTGTTATTATTTAATATTGTTAGTTTCATTTTTTTCTGTGGATTCATACATGATTTTCGAAAAATCAAGACGCCCTTTGTTTATTAGAAATTTTATAGGAATGCCATCATCATAACTATCATATAAGGATTCTTCATCATTCTCTTTTTTTATATTCGATTCCAAGAACAAAAAACCATTTTTCTGTAATTGTTCCACTTGCCATATTACATTATCGAAATAGTGAAGTAGGATAAATTGGGATGTATTAGGGGAATATTTTCCTTCTGTGAACAAATAGAAGAATTCTTTAGTATATAGCCTTCCTAAATATGTGGTTAATTCATTTTTGATTCCAGTGAATTCCGAACCAACATTTAAGGTATGACACTCATTCAATCCTCTTATAAATATTTCAGTTTCCCTATCACGCTTTAGCATTTCTGACAAAATACTTATATCAGGATTACATACGGTTGCTATGATGTAAGCAAGATTACAATATTCTTTAGGATAGTGTTTGCAGTAATAGTATATGGTTGCTGCAAAAATATTTTCCGCTGTCATTTTGAAGTATAAATATTCATCCCATTTATAAGTTTCTCTATACTGCATTCCACTCTTCTCAATAGCAAGAAATATATCTTTGGATATTTCTATAGCTTTGGGAATACTATTTATTTTCTCTTTATCAATGGGGTTATCAAAATAGAAATCCTCGTTCCAGTTAATGGAACGTAATTTATAACCAAGACTTGGGGTTATAATTGGAGTTACTTCTTTTTTCTCATTGAGAATATTCATATGTTTTATTTTTAATTATTAAAACCAGAATTTATATATAGCAATTAAAATTAAAAAACCGAGA
>OHCZ01000848.1_pt1 | contig 14312 bp, 8 predicted proteins | sample 1566891 | NCBI WGS metagenome assembly OHCZ01 (sample SAMEA3879510, study PRJEB24766) | human gut metagenome | biome: human-associated habitat; feature: feces | place: USA | collected 1985/1987
CCCCGCCACGGAGGAGCACCGCCTCATCGAGGACATCAAGGACGGTACGCTCGACACGATCCACGACGTCATCGAGCGGTTTGAGCAGATCCATCGCAACTACCGCGTCTATCAATGGACCTGGACCTACCGCCTCATCCTCGACTACTACGGCATCAAGGAGATCTCGGAGCAGGACGACCGCCGCATCAAGAACGACTACGTGGAGGCGCGTCGCGCCTGGGTGGCCGAGATCAAAAAGGATGCCGAGAAGGAATACGCCATGGGCGACGTGGAGCGTGAGGTCTATGAGCAGTTTGTCAACCAGCTCGACCACGAGGTGGACTATGAGGGCAACGGCGCCCTGTAGCAGCCGAAGGCGGAGAGCATATAGCAGAGGTGGCAATTTATATATGGCACGTGCGTACAAAATATTATTATGGAAACCTTGCCACCATAATAAACCTCTGCTAAAAGAATGGCAGGTCCCCTGTAAAAAGTGAAGGTATGCTCTCTGCGATAAGGAATGGACAACCGAATTATTATTAAAATAAAAACTTATGATTTTAAGCAAAGCTATCAACCGAATGCGCAGCTCCCTGCTCACCGCAGGACTGCTGACGCTGGCTACGGCAGCCTCGGCCCAGGGCTACACTTACAAGAGTGTGCCCAACGACCCGATGCAAACCCGTATCTACACGTTGAAAAACGGTCTGACGGTCTATCTGAGCGTCAACAACGAGAAGCCCCGCATCCAGACGTACATCGCCGTGCGCACAGGATCGCGCAACGACCCGCCCGAGACAACGGGACTGGCCCATTACCTGGAGCACCTGATGTTCAAAGGCACTACCCACTTCGGCACTTCCAACCTGGAGGCCGAGCGCCCCTACCTCGACTCCATCGAGGCACGCTACGAGTACTACCGCACGCTCACCGATCCCGCTCAGCGCAAGGCTTGCTATCACGCCATCGACTCCCTGTCGCAGCTCGCAGCCCAATACAACATCCCCAACGAGTACGACAAGATGATGGCGAGCATCGGAGCCGAAGGCACCAATGCCTATACGAGCAACGATGTCACCTGCTACGTGGAGAACATCCCGAGCAACGAGATCGACAACTGGCTCAAGGTGGAGAGCGACCGTTTCCAGAACATGGTCATTCGCGGTTTCCACACGGAGCTGGAGGCCGTCTATGAGGAGTACAACATGGGTCTCGCCAAGGACGGCAACAAACTCTTCACGGCCTTGATGGCGAAACTCTTCCCCACCCACCCCTATGGCACACAGACGACCATCGGACGCGGTGAGCACTTGAAGAATCCGTCCATCACCAACATCAAGAACTACTTCAAGCGCTACTACGCACCCAACAACGTGGCCATCTGTATGGCGGGCGACTTCAATCCCGACGAGGTGATCGCCAAGATCGACCACTACTTCGGCCAGTGGAAGCCCAACCCCAACCTCTCCAGCCCGCAGTATGCTCCCATGGCTCCTATCACCTCGCCGCAGGACACTACTATCATCGGTCAGGAGCAGGCCATGGTCTATCTCGGCTGGCGCTTTCCTGAGGGCCGCGCCCTGTCGAGCGACACACTGGCCGTGATCGGCGAATTGCTCAACAACGGCCGCGCCGGTCTCATGGACCTCGACATCAACCAGCAGATGAAGGCGCTGGGCGTCTTTGCCGGTCTCAACACGATGAACGAGTATTCGATGTTCATCGCTGGCGGTGTGCCCCTGGAGGGCCAGACCCTTCCCGAGCTGCGCCAGTTGATGCTCGACGAGATCGCCAAGCTCAAGCGTGGCGAGTTCTCCGACGACCTACTGCCCTCGGTGGTCAACAACATGAAGCGCGACTTCTACAAGCAATTGGAGAGCAACCAGTTCCGCGCCAACGCCTACGTCGATGCCTTCATCAACCGCCAGGATTGGGAGCAGGCCGTGGGCCAGATCGACCGCATCTCCAAGATGACCAAGGCCGAGATCGTAGCCTTCGCCAACAAGTATCTCAACGACAACTACGTCTGCGTCTATAAGGAGCAGGGTGTCGATACGTCTATCAAGAAGGTGGAGAAGCCGGCCATCACGCCGATCCCCACCAACAACGACAAGCACTCCGCCTTCCTCCAGGAGGTGATCAACGACACACCGGAGCCCATCCAGCCCGTCTTCGTGGACTACGAGAAGGACATGACGCAGGCCACGACGAAGAAGCAGACCCCGATGCTCTACAAGCAGAACACGGAGAACGGCATCTTCACCCTTCAGCTCCGCTACCCGGGTCTGGGAACGGAGACCTGCCCGATGTACGACTACGCCTATGAGTATCTCAACTATGTCGGCACGAAGAAGATGACCAACGAGCAGATCAAGCAGCAGCTCTACAAGCTCGCTTGCGACTATAGCGTCTCTCAGAGTGACGACGAGCTCGTCATCACACTCCAGGGTCTGAGCGAGAACATGATGTCCGCCCTGCGTATCGTCAAGGACCTCATCGACAACGGACAAGCCGACGAGGAGGCTTGGAAGAGCTATGTGGCCCTCGTGCTCAAGTCTCGCGCTGACAACAAGGCCAACCAGAAGGCCAACTTCTCTGCCCTCTTCGATTACGGCCGCTATGGCGAGTACAACCCCAACCGCAATACCGTCGTGAGCGAGAGCACACTCAAGTCGATGTCTGCTCAGACGGTGCTCGACTACGCCAAGGCCATCTACACCCAGATGCCCAACGTGCTCTACTACGGTCCCATGACTCTCGCCGACCTCAGCACGCAGATCGACAAGATGAAGTTCTACACGCCCGGCAAGGTGAAGTTCAAGATGCCGCGCCAGGTGCGCCCCTACAAGACGCAGGAGACGTCCAAGAACGAGGTGTATATCGCCCCCTACGACGCGAAGAACGTCTACATGATCCAGTACCACAACGCCAACCAGAAGTGGACGCCCGAGCGCGCCCCCATCATCTCCCTCTTCAACGAGTATTTCGGTGGCTCCATGAATGCCATCGTCTTCCAGGAGATGCGTGAGGCCCGTGGTCTCGCCTATAGCGCCAGCGCCTACTACGCTTCGCCCTCTCGCACGGACGATCCGGAGTACTTCTACACCTACATCATCACGCAGAACGACAAGATGGGCGACTGCATCCGCCAGTTCAATCTCCTGCTCGACTCTATTCCCGAGCGCGAGGCTGCCGTCGAAGTGGCACGCCAGAGTCTGATGAAGAGCATTGCCTCTTCCCGCACCACGAAGTTTGGCATCCTCACCAGCTACTGGTACAACCAGAAGCGCGGTCTCAACTACGATCTGCGCCGCACCATCTACGAGCAGCTTCCGAAGATCACGCTCCGCGACCTCGTGGAGTTTGAGAAGGAGTACATGGCCGAGAAGCCTTACAGATATATCATCCTTGGCGACGAGAAGGAGCTCGACATGGACCTGCTGCAGAAGATTGGCCCGATCAAGCGTCTCTCTACCGAGGAGATCTTCGGCTACTAATTTCGAGCGTTGAACTCGTCCGGAATGCATCCTCCCCTATGCGTTCCGGATGAGTCATCATAGAGCAAATTGTCAGACAAAAACATTGATAAAACATTTATGGCTAAAGAACCAGATTTCAAGTATGCACCCATGTTCCAGTTGGGCAAGGACACAACCGAGTATCGCCTCCTTTCCAAGGAGGGCGTGTCGGTAGGCGAGTTTGAGGGCAAGCGTATCCTCAAGGTCTCCAAGGAGGCCCTGACACTTCTCGCCCAGCAGGCTTTCCACGACTGCGAGTTTATGCTTCGCCGCGCCCACAACGAGCAGGTGGCTAAGATCCTCACCGATCCTGAGGCATCAGAGAACGACAAGTATGTCGCCCTCCAGTTCCTCCGCAATGCCGAGACCTCCGTCAAGGGCGTACTGCCCTTCTGCCAGGACACGGGCACGGCCATTATCCACGGCGAGAAGGGCCAGCAGGTGTGGACAGGCTTCGAGGACGAGGAAGCCCTCTCCCTCGGTGTCTATAACACCTACACGCAGGACAACCTCCGCTACTCGCAGAACGCCCCGCTAAACATGTACGACGAGGTCAACACGCGCTGCAACCTCCCCGCACAGATCGACATCGAGGCCGTGGAGGGCGCCGAGTACAAGTTCCTCTGCGTGGTCAAGGGCGGCGGTTCCGCCAACAAGTCCTACCTCTATCAGGAAACGAAGGCCGTCCTCAACCCGGCCAAGCTCGTTCCCTACCTCATCGAAAAGATGAAGAGCCTCGGCACGGCAGCCTGCCCGCCCTACCACATCTGCTTCGTCATCGGTGGCACGTCTGCCGAGAAGAACCTTCTCACCGTCAAGCTCGGCAGCATCAAGTACTATGACAACCTGCCCACCACGGGCGACGAGACAGGCCGCGCCTTCCGCGACATCGACCTGGAGGAGAAGCTCCTCAAGGAGGCCCACAAGATCGGCCTCGGTGCCCAGTTTGGTGGCAAGTACCTGGCCCACGACATCCGCGTGATCCGCCTGCCGCGCCACGGTGCCAGCTGCCCCATCGGTATGGGTGTGAGCTGCTCCGCCGACCGCAACATCAAGGCCAAGATCAACGCCGACGGTATCTGGTTGGAGAAGATGGACGAGAACCCCACGGAGCTCATCCCCGAGGAGCTGCGCAACCCGGGTGAGGGTGGCGAGGGCATCGTCATCGACCTCGACAAGGGTATCGATGCCGTACGCGCCGAACTGACGAAGTATCCGGTCTCTACCCGCGTGAGCCTCAATGGCACGATCATCGTGGCCCGCGACATCGCCCACGCCAAGCTCAAGGCTGCCCTCGACAAGGGCGAGGAGCTGCCGCAGTACTTCAAGGATCATCCCATTCTCTATGCCGGACCTGCCAAGACGCCGGAGGGCTTCCCCTGTGGCTCTATGGGCCCGACGACGGCCAACCGCATGGATCCCTACGTGGATGAGTTCCAGGCCCACGGCGCCTCGCTCGTCATGATTGCCAAGGGCAACCGTACCGACATGGTGACGGAGGCCTGCAAGAAGCACGGCGGATTCTACCTCGGCACCATCGGTGGCGTGGCTGCCGTCCTCTCCAAGGAGTGCATCACGAGCATCGACTGCGTGGCCTATCCCGAACTGGGTATGGAGGCCATCTGGAAGATCACGGTCAAGGACTTCCCCGCCTTCATCCTCGTCGATGACAAGGGCCACGACTTCTTCAAGGAGCTGAAGCCCTGCAAGTGCCAGGGATAATACGCGGTGGTTGATAAGTAAAACCACAATAGATTATTAGTAGGGGCGGTCGCTGACCGCCCTTATTTTTTATCTTCTGCCAACTTTCGATATTTTCGCCTTTGTTGTATTGGTTTTTCCCTTCCAAGCAGGCCGTATTGCCTCAATACAAACTACCCTATCACGCCATTTTGCGTATGAACCATTAGGCCCAAGGAAAGTTTTGTATGGCAACGTTTGGTAGTTTGGGGGAAAATATGTAAATTTGCGCCTTAAATATCACAAAAAAGTAAGAAAAGCAGAACAGGCTTATGGCAAAGAGATTTCCGGAGTACAAAGGTTTAGACCTTGTAGGCACCAACAGACGGGTGCTCGAAGCGTGGGAGAAGGACGATATTTTCCACAAAAGTATCGACGAGCGTGAAGGCGAGCCGAAGTTTATTTTCTTCGAAGGCCCTCCCTCGGCCAATGGCCATCCCGGCATCCACCACGTCCTGGGCCGCTCCATCAAGGACACATTCAACCGCTACAAGACCATGTGTGGATTCCAGGTACGCCGCAAGGCCGGCTGGGATACCCACGGACTGCCCGTGGAGCTCAACGTAGAGAAGGAGCTGGGCATCACAAAGAAGGATATTGACAACAAAGCCTCAGATAAGTATATTTCCACCGTAGATTACAACCGCCATTGCCGCGCCGACGTACTAAAGTTCACGGCCGAATGGAGCAAACTGACCAAGGAGATGGGCTATTTCGTCGATTTGGAGCACCCTTATGTGACCTACGACAACAAGTTTATCGAGACCCTGTGGTGGCTCCTGAAGCAGCTCTACAACAAGAACCGCCTCTACAAGGGCTACACCATCCAGCCCTACTCCCCCGCCGCCGGCACGGGTCTTTCGAGCCATGAGCTCAACCTCCCCGGCTGCTACCGTGATGTCAAGGACACCTCGGTGACGGCCCTGTTCACCATCCGCGACCCGAAGGAGTGCTGGACGAAATGGGGCAAGGCCGTCTTTCTGGCCTGGACCACCACGCCCTGGACGCTGCCCTCCAACGTAGCCCTCTGTGTGGGCCCACGCATCGACTATGTCGCCGTGGAGACCTACAACCCCTATACGGCCGAGAAGATCACAGCCATCGTGGCCGAGCCGCGCCTTGGAGCTTATCTGAAGCCCGAGGGCGAAGTGGCCGAGGGCGCCGACATGCCCGCCTACGAACGTGGCGACAAAGTCGTGCCCTACCGCATCATCGACCGCATGAAGGGCGCTGACCTCGTAGGCATCCACTACGACCAGCTCATGCCCTGGGTGAAGCCGACGGAGAAGCTCGACGACTACGCTTCGGAGCAGGTGAAGGCCTACGCCGCCGCCCATCCCGACCAAGTCTTCACGGGCGAGAACGGCAAGGATCGCTTCGTAGAGATGACCTCCGCCGCCTTTGTCGTCATCCCTGGCGACTACGTCACTACCGAAGACGGTACGGGCATCGTCCACACCGCCTCCACCTTTGGTGCCGACGACGCCAAGGTCTGCCGCGACGCTGGCGTCCCGGGCCTCTACCTCGTCAACAAGCAGGGCGAGACGCGCCCGATGGTCAATCTCCTGGGCAAATACTACGCCATCGAGGACCTCGACGCCCACTTCATCGATCGCTGCGTCGATAAGTCCGCCTACGGCCACCATGCTGGCGACTACGTGAAGAACGCCTACGACCCGCGCTTCAACGAAGGCGGCAAGTGGGACAAGGAGGCTTCGGAGAAAGCCGAGGACCTCAATATCGTGATCAGCCTGGAGATGAAGATGGAGGGCACGGCCTACAAGATTGAGAAGTTCACCCACAACTATCCCCATTGCTGGCGCACGGACAAGCCCATCCTCTACTATCCGCTCGACAGCTGGTTCATCCGCGACACCCTCGACAAGGAGCGGATGGTGGAACTCAACAAGACCATCAACTGGCAGCCTGCCTCCACGGGTACGGGCCGCTTCGGCAACTGGCTCGAGAACCTCAACGACTGGAACCTCTCGCGCTCCCGCTTCTGGGGCACACCGCTCCCGATTTGGCGCGACGAGGACCGCAACGAGAAGTGCATCGGCTCCGTCGAGGAACTCTACAACGAGATAGAGAAGGCCGTCAAGGCAGGCGTGATGAAGGAGAACCCGCTTAAGGTCCGCGGCTTCGTGGTCGGCGACAACGCCCAGGAAAACTACGACCGCATCGATCTCCACCGTCCCTATGTGGACGATATCGTCCTCGTCAGCGACACGGGCAAGCCCATGCACCGCGAGAGCGACCTCATCGACGTGTGGTTCGACAGCGGCTCCATGCCCTACGCCCAGCTCCACTACCCCTTCGAGGGCGAACTCAATGCCGAGAAACTCGCTGCCACGGGCAAGAGCGAGGCCGAATACCGCGACCAGCTCATCCACTCCTGCTACGAGGGCACACCCGTGCCGCCCGCTTTCTTCCCCGCCGAGTTTATCAACGAGGGCGTCGATCAGACCCGCGGCTGGTTCTTCACGCTCCACGCCATCGGCACGATGGTCTTCGACAGCGTGGCCTTCCGCAACGTCATCTCCACCGGCCTCGTCCTCGACGCCAAGGGCAACAAGATGTCAAAGCACGTGGGCAATGTCGTCCCGCCCTTTGAGATGATCGAAAAGTATGGCGCCGACGCCGTCCGCTTCTATATGATGACCAACTCCGAACCTTGGGACAACCTCAAGTTTGACGAGAATGGCGTCGATGAGTGCCGCCGCCGCTTCTTCGGCACGCTCTACAACACATACAGCTTCTTCGCCCTCTACGCCAACGTGGATGGCTACGATCCCAAGGACGCCCAGCTTCGCGCCGACGCTCCCGAGATCGACCGCTGGATCATCTCGCGTCTCAACACGCTCGTCAAGGGTGTGACCTGCGAACTTGACGGCTATGATCCCACGCGCGCCGGACGCCTCATCGAGCAGTTTGTCAACGACGAACTCTCCAACTGGTATGTGCGCCTCAACCGCAAACGCTTCTGGGGCAAGGACATGAGCGACGACAAGCGTTCGGCTTATGACACGCTCTACACCTGCCTGATGACCGTGGCCCACCTGCTCGCCCCGTTTGCCCCGTTTGTGAGCGACGAGCTCTACCACGACCTCGGAGGCCAACTCAAGAGCATCCACCTCGACCGCTGGCCGAAGGCCGACGAGGCCCGCATCGACGCCGACCTCGAGGCCCGTATGGACATGGCACAGAAAATCACCTCGATGGTGCTCGCCCTGCGCCGCAAGGTCAACATCAAGGTGCGCCAACCGCTGGCTCAGATCATGGTGCCCGCCATCGACGAGGAGCAGCGCCGCCATATCGAGGCCGTGGCCGCACTCATCAAGAGCGAGGTCAACGTGAAGGAACTCAACTTCGTTGAGGGTGAGGGACTTCTGGTCAAGAAAGTGAAGTGCAACTTCCGCGTCATGGGCAAGAAGTTTGGCAAGTTGATGAAGGGTGTCGCCGCCAAGATGAACACCCTCTCCCAGGCCGAGATCGCCCAGCTGGAGCGCGAGGGCAGCATCGGCTTCGAGGTCGAGGGGCAGCCCATTAGCGTGGATGCCACCGACGTGGAGATCATCTCCGAGGACATGCCGGGCTGGCTCGTCAGCAACGAGGGCAACCTGACCGTGGCCCTGGAGGTGGAGCTCACCGACGACCTGCGCCGCGAGGGAATGGCCCGCGAGCTCATCAACCGCATTCAGAACCTCCGCAAGGAGAGCGGACTGGAGATCACGGACCGTATCGTCGTCAGCATCGACCCGCACAAGGAGACCGACGAGGCTCTGGAGACCTTCGGCGACCTGGTGCGCCAGCAGGTCCTCGCCAACGAGATCGTCGTCAAGCCCACGGACGGGGACGAGATCGACCTCGGCGACTTCACGACCCATATCGAAATCTCGAAGGCATAAGAGCCTTCACAATATAAAATGGATACGATCAAAAGACGTTATAGTGACGCGGAACTGGAAGAGTTCCGCGCCATTATCCTCGGCCGCCTCGAGACGGCCAAGGCCGACTATGCTGAGACCATGAAGGTGCTCACCAACCAGGACACCAACGACGTGGACGACACCTCGCCCACCTACAAGGCCCTGGAGGAGGGAAGCAGCTCACAGACCAAGGAGGAACTGGTCCACATGGCCATGCGCCAGCAGAAGTTTATCCAAGGACTGCAGGCTGCCCTGCTGCGTATTGACAACAAGACGTACGGCATCGACCGCATCACGGGCGAGCTGATCCCCAAGGAGCGCCTCCGCGCCGTGCCTCATGCCACGCTCAGCGTGCAGTCGAAACAGAACTACAAAGATCATTAAAGCGTGAAAAGAAACGCATGGATAGCTATGGCAATGGGCATCTTGCTCATTGCCATTGACCAATGCATCAAAGTGGCCGTCAAGCTCCACATGGGGCTGGGCGAGCAGATTGTCATATTCGACTGGTTCAGAATCGACTTCATCGAGAACCGCGGCATGGCGTTTGGCATGGAGATCGGCAGCAAACTGCTGCTGAGCCTCTTCCGCATCGTGGCAGTCGGTTTCATCATTTGGTATATAGGCAAGAAGATACGACAAGGGCGCCCGCTGGGCTTCATCCTCATCCTGACGATGATCTGTGCTGGCGCCGCGGGCAACATCTTCGATTCCCTGTTCTACGGACAGATCTTCACGGAGTCGGTGCCCTATGGCGAGCCCGCCCAGTTGGTGGCTTGGGGTGAGGGCTATGCGCCCATGCTCATGGGACGCGTGGTGGACATGTTCTACTTCCCGCTCTTCCATGGCACCTTCCCCATGTGGATGCCGTTCTGGGGTGGAGAACCGTTTATCTTCTTCTCGCCCGTGTTCAACTTCGCCGACGCTTGTATCAGTGTCGGTGTGGCGTTGTTTTTGATTTTCTATCGCAAAGAACTGGATGCGGAGACTCATCGATCATAGACTACTGCTGCCGATCGTGGCCTTGCTGCTGGCCGTCGTGGGGTGCAAGCCCACCGTCCCCTCCGACTACCTCAGTCCCTCGGAGATGGAGGACATTCTCTACGACTACCACCTGGCCGTGGCCATGGCACAAAACAACAATGCAAGCGACATGCAGCGCAAGTCGTGGCAACTGGCCGTGCTCAAAAAGCATGGCGTCAGCGAGCAGGAGTTTGATCGCTCCATGGCCTACTACATGCGCCACACCGAGCGCATGCAGACCATCTACGAGCACCTCGCCGACCGCATGGGCCAGGAGGCCCGTTCTCTGGGTGCTTCCGACGCTGAACTGAGCCAGTATGGGTCCATCGCCTCGCGGGGCGACACGACCAACGTATGGCCTGGCCGCAAGACGCTCATGCTCAGTACCTTTGCGCCCTACAACAAATACACTTTCGAACTCAAGGTCGATACGGCCTACCACAAGGGCGACCGCCTCGTGCTGAGCTACGACGCGCTCTTCCTTCTCCAGGAAGGCATGCGCAACCTGACCGTCGGACTGATCGTGACCTTTGCCAACGACAGTACGGTGCAGCAGGTGCAGGAGGTGGCGAGCGACATGCGGCAGACGCTGAGCGTGGAGGACCGCGACAGTATCGGCATCAAGCGCGTGAGAGGTTTCTTCCTCCTGGGCCGCAACGCGCCGCCGCCCACGACGACGCTGACGCTCTTCTTTGCCGAGAACGTGAAGCTCGTGCGCATCCACCCGCAGAAGGGCCAGCCCCGGGAGGACAGTTCCAACCCGATGAATCCCTCCACGCCCATCCGCAACGTGGGATCTCCCTCGACCCCCGACCGTCCCGGACCGCCCGACCAGCAACCAGATGCGCCCGAATTGGGAATTCCCCAGCCTACGGCCCCGCAACGCGGCACGCCCCAGCCGCCCACACCCGTGCGCCAGTTGACCCCGCAGCCACAGAGCACGTCGAAGATGCGGCCCATGTCGGAAGCCGGACGGCCCATGAAATCGATGAGTTCGCCATGAGAAAGATAGCAGCCCACAGGATCGTCACCCCGCGGGAGACGATCGTCCTCGGCCTCTGCACGATCAAGGGCGACGAAGTCGTCGAGACACGCCCGCTGACGGGCGAGGAGGCCATGGTGGAGTGGATGGACGGCAGCATCGTCTGCCGCGAGGAGGGACCCAAGTCCACGCTCCACGCTTACCACAACGAAGTAATGTTGAAAGAAGATATTTTTATTTATAACGAAGAATTTTTAAAAGAAAAATAAGATATGCTGAGTGTAGAAGAATTGGAAGAGAGATTGATCGATTTGGCCTTTGCCGAGGATATTGGCGACGGCGACCACACCACCCTTTGCTGCATCCCCGAGGAGGCGATGGGCAAGAGCCAGCTCCTCGTCAAGGAGGAGGGCGTGCTCGCGGGCGTGGAGATTGCCCGCAAGGTGTTCGACCGCTTCGACCCGACGCTCCAGATGGAGGTCTTCATCCATGACGGCGCCCATGTCAAGCCGGGCGACGTGGCCTTCATCGTCACGGGCAAGGTGCGCTCGCTGCTGCAGACGGAGCGTCTGATGCTCAACATCATGCAGCGCATGAGCGGCATCGCCACGATGACGCGCCGCTACGTGGAGCGCCTGGAGGGCACGGGAGCCCACGTCCTCGACACGCGCAAGACGACGCCGGGCCTCCGCATCCTGGAGAAGCAGGCCGTCAAGATCGGCGGCGGCATGAACCATCGCATCGGCCTCTTCGACATGATTCTGCTGAAGGACAACCATATCGATTTTGCCGGCGGCATCGTCCAGGCCATCGATCGTTGCCACGCCTACCTCCGGGAGAAGGGCCTCGACCTGAAGATCGAGATCGAGGTGCGCAACTTCGACGAGCTCCAGCAGGTGCTCGACCACGGCGGCGTCAACCGCATCATGCTCGACAACTTCACGCCCGCCGACACGCGCAAGGCCGTGGAGCTCATCGACCATCGCTACGAGGTGGAGTCCTCGGGCGGCATCACCTTCGACACCATCCGCGACTATGCCGAGCAGGGCGTCGATTTCATCTCCGTAGGCGCACTCACCCATAGCGTCAAGGGACTGGACATGTCCTTCAAGGCCATCTCGTAAGCCGATGCTCGCAAGTCTTTTGCTGGCCGCGATCGCTTATGTCTCGCCCGTCCACTACCCCATCGAGCTGGCGGGCAACTTCGGCGAGCCGCGACCGAACCATTTCCATGCCGGCATCGACGTCAAGACCGACCGCATGACGGGCAAGCCGCTCTACGCCATGGCCGACGGTTTCATCAGCAAGGTCTCCGTGGGCACGCATGGGTTTGGCAAGGCCGTCTATGTGCGCCATCCCGACGGCAACACCTCGGTCTATGTCCATCTCGACGACTTCGCCCCGCAGATCGAGGCCGCCGTGAAGCGTTACCAGTACGCCCACAAGGTCTATGCCACCGACATCACCTTCCCTGCAACGATGATGCCGGTCCACAAAGGACAGTTTATCGGGTTCAGCGGCAATACGGGTTCCTCCCAGGGCCCGCATCTCCACCTGGAGCTCCACCGCACGCAGACGGGCGACCTGCTCGATCCTCTGGCCTACCTCAAGGGCTACATCCGCGACACCATCGCCCCGGCCGTCTATGCCTTCAAGGCCTACCCCGTGCCCGGTGAGGGAACGTTTCAGCACGGATCCAGTCCGCGCGTCTTCACCTTCGACAAGGGCCATTTCTCGGCCTGGGGCAAGGTGGGGTTCGGCGTGCGCACCATGGACCACATGAATGGCGTCTATAACAGTTTTGGATCGCGCCTGATCCGTCTCTACTGCGACGGCCGCTTGGTCTTCTCGGCCGATATCAACGGCCTTCCGCAGTCGATGCACCGGATGATGAACTCCTGGGGCGACTACGACCACTTCATGCAGAGCCGCGTCTGGTTTCTCAAGTCGTTTGTCGAGCCCGGCAACCGCCTGCCCTTCCTCAAGACCGGACAGGGCAAGGGCTACATCCTCTTCAACGAGCGCCGCGAGTATCGCCTGCGCTACGTCGTGAGCGACGTCTTTGGCAATCAGACCGTCCGCGAGTTTACCGTCCTCGGCACGCCCGAGGCCTTGGGTCCGCGACCCGTGATAACGGGTCCTGAGGCCCTGCTCACCTCACGCGACAACCACTGGCAGACCGACGGCATCCGACTCGACGTGCCAGGCCGGCTGATGGCTGTGGACCGACTGATGAAACCGCAGCTGCTCGCCTCCGCCCGCGGCCTCTCCCAGGCCGTGCGCTTCATCCCGGGCAACGTGCCGCTGCTGGGCTGGGCCGACCTGGCCTTCCGCATCCCCGACGCCACCATCGACCCGCGCAAGCTCTATGTGGCGATGACGGGCACGGGCACGCCTCCGCGCTACTGCCGCAGCGAGGCCAAGAACGGCTGGGTCTATGGCAAGGTGCGCGAACTGGGCATGACCTACTACCTCGCCTCCGACCAGCAGGCGCCTACCATCAAGGCCACCAGCCGCTCCTACGACCACGTGACGCTCTCCATCACGGACAGCGGCAGTGGCACGGCAGGCTGGGAAGCCACGATCGACGGTCAGTTTGTGCTCTTCGAGCAACAGAAGAACCCGACCATCCTGGTCTGCGACCTCCGCCGGACACCTGTGGGAAGACACCAGAAGGAGCGACAACTGCGCGTCACGGCATGGGACTTCTGCGGCAACCGTCAAACGTTTGAAACCTCTATTAATTACTAATCGATATGAAAATGAAAAAGCAACTGCTGCTGGCTGCAGCACTGGTGCTCAGTTCGGCTGCCAAGATGTCAGCCTGCACCGACTTCATCGCGGGCAAGGGAGCCACTACCGACGGTTCCGTGCTCTGCACGTACAATGCCGACGACTACGGCATGTTCACCAAACTCTGCCACTATGCGGCAGGCAAGCACGCCAAGGGCGCTATGCGCGAGATCATCGACTATGACACCCACGAGAGCCACGGCTTCATCCCCGAGGCATCCGTGACGTACAACGTCATCGGCAACATCAACGAGTGGCAGCTCTGCATCGGCGAGTCCACCTACGGCGGCCGCGACGAGATGGTCAACAAGCAGGGACAGATCGACTACGGTTCGCTCATGT
>OHCZ01000866.1_pt1 | contig 14136 bp, 6 predicted proteins | sample 1566891 | NCBI WGS metagenome assembly OHCZ01 (sample SAMEA3879510, study PRJEB24766) | human gut metagenome | biome: human-associated habitat; feature: feces | place: USA | collected 1985/1987
GGAGACGGGGTGGCGCTGAGTGTGAAAAAGGAAGTCGGAACGGACATTGCGCAGTAAAGCGCAAAATTATAAGCCGCCATAAAAACAGAAAAAGAAGAAGTAGGAGAATGAAGAGAAAGATGAGCAGACATCCTGAGTTATTAATTCCGGCGAGCAGTCTGGAAGTGTTGAAAACGGCAGTTATTTTCGGAGCTGATGCGGTCTATATCGGAGGAGAAGCTTTCGGTCTTAGAGCAAAAGCGAAGAATTTTTCAACGGAAGAGATGCGAAAAGGAATTCAATTTGCCCATGAGCATGGTGTGAAAGTATATGTGACCGCTAATATTCTGGCGCACAACGATGACCTTGCCGGGGTGCGTGAGTATTTTGAAGAGTTAAAGGAAATCAAACCGGATGCACTGATCATTGCAGATCCGGGAGTATTTGAGATTGCCAAAGAGATATGCCCCGAGATAGAAAGGCATATAAGCACTCAGGCAAATAATACAAATTATGCAACCTATAATTTCTGGTATAAACAGGGGGCGAGTCGAGTCGTATCTGCCAGAGAGCTGTCGATGGAAGAGCTAAAAGAACTTCGGGCAAATATTCCGGAAGATTTGGAAATCGAGACGTTTATTCACGGGGCGATGTGTATCTCTTATTCGGGAAGATGTCTTTTGAGTAATTATTTTACGGGAAGAGATGCGAACAGAGGAGCATGTACTCATCCGTGCCGCTGGAAATATGCGGTCGTGGAAGAAAAAAGACCGGGAGAGTACCTTCCTGTTTATGAAAATGAAAGAGGAACTTACATTTTTAACTCAAAAGACCTGTGTATGATCGAACATATACCGGAGCTGATCGATGCGGGGATCGACAGTCTGAAAATCGAAGGCAGAATGAAAACCGCTCTGTATGTGGCGACAGTGGCAAGGACGTACCGAAAAGCAATCGATGACTATAAGAAAGATCCGAAGTTATATGAACAGAACATGCCCTGGTATAAAGAACAAATCTCAAATTGTACTTACCGCCAGTTTACGACCGGATTTTTCTTTGGGAAACCGGATGAGACGACACAGATCTATGACAGCAACACATACAATAAAGAGTATACTTATCTTGGCATTGTCGGGGAGATCAAAGACGGATTGTGCAGGATAGAGCAGAGAAACAAATTTTCTGTCGGGGAAACGATTGAAATTATGAAGCCGGACGGCAGAAACATAGAAGCGGAAGTGCTGCGCATCCTGAATGAAGAGGGAAAAGAGCAGGAAAGTGCGCCCCACTCGAAACAGCTGCTCTATGTTGAACTAAGTGAAATCCCGGACGTATATGATATTTTGCGAAGAAAAGAAGAGGAATCAAAATAGAAGAAAATATAAATAGAAACGGCATAGACAAAGGCGTTTATCGTATCTTTGGCTATGCCGTTTTGTAATGGAGGAAATAAGAGAGCGAAACTGTTCAAAAAGACGGTGAAATGACAAAATGATTGATAGAAAAGGAAGTAAATATGATGAAAATAGATGAAAAAAACAAAAAAAGTACATCGTAAATGAGTAAAATATGATATAATGATAGATGGTAGTATCCTGATAATATTATGAGAAAAGGAAGGAAAAGGTTTATGGCAGGAAAAGACTGCTCGCAGGGGTTCTTACAGTCGCCGTTGTGATACCGGGCAATTTTGTTCCGGCGCAGGCAGCGGAAGAACCGCAAGAAGACTACCTCATTTATCCGAATCCACATAAGGTGGAGTATCAGGAAGGAGATTACATTCTCGGAAAAGAATTGAATGTAATCTATGACAAAGGAATCGATGAGGCGACAAAGAACCGTCTGCAAGAGGCGGCAGACCTCAAAGGAATCGAGGTAAACGAAGCAGAGCAGCCAAAAGAAGGCGCAACCAATGTATATGTCGGTGTACATGGACAGGACGGAACGGCAGAAGATTATATTACAGAAGAATATCAGCCGGAAGAGTCTTTGTTTGGAAAGACGGATTCTTACTTTCTGGCAAGTGATGAGAATGTAATATCCGTACTTGGAAAAGATGCAGATTCTGCATTTTATGGATTGACTACGTTGTATCATGTTTTTGCACAGATGGACAGCCTGACGATCAGAAACTTTGAGATCGAGGACTATGCGGACGTAGTAAGCCGTGGTTTTATTGAAGGCTATTATGGAAATCCGTGGTCTACAGAAGATCGTGTAAACTTGATGAAATGGGGTGGATATTACAAATTAAACGCGTATTTCTATGCGCCGAAAGACGACCCGAAACATCGTACACAGTGGGATCAGCTTTATACGGAAGAAGAGCTGGCAAATAAGATCAGACCGCTTGCAGAGGCGGGAAATGAATCAAAATGCCGATTTGTTTATGCCCTTCATCCGTTCCCGCAGGGCAATCATCTTCGTTTTGATGATAATTATGAAGCTGATTTGGCGAAACTTCAGGCAAAATTCAAACAGGTGATCGATCAGGGCGTACGTCAGATCGCAATCCTTGCAGACGACTTTTGGAATCCGGGCGGACCGAATGGAGTACGTCTGTTAAACGATATGACTGTATGGCTTGAAGAGGTGAAAAAGCAGTATCCTGATATGAAGATGACGATCCCTTATGTTCCGTATGACTATATGGGCAACGGAAGCAGCGCAGAACTTCAGGAGTTGAAAAAGGCTCCGGCTAATGTTCAGATCGTTATGACCGGCGGAAGAGTATGGGGAGAAGTAACAAATAACTTTACTTCTACGTTTACAAATAACGTTGGACGCGGACCGTTTATGTGGATCAACTGGCCGTGTACGGATAACTCTAAGAAACATTTGATCATGGGCGGTTATGATACGTTCCTTCATCCGGGAGTAGAGCCGTCTAAAATCCAGGGAATCATGCTTAACCCGATGCAGCAGTCGGAACCGAGCAAGGTTGCTATTTTCGGTAATGCAGATTATGCATGGAATATTTGGGAGACAAAGGAAGAGGCAGACAAGTCATGGAATGATGCATTTTCCTTTGTAGATCATAATTCGGCAATTACGAATGATGCGAGCGACGCCCTGCGTGAATTATCAAAGCATATGATCAATCAGGCGATGGATACGCGTGTAACACCTTTGCAGGAATCTGTTGTACTGAAAGAGAAGTTAAATGCATTTAAAGAAAAACTGGAAGCAGAGACTCTCACGGCGGAAGAAGTAGATGCGGTAATCGCAGAGTTTGAAGTGCTTCAAAAAGCTTCAAAGACATATCGTGCAGGCGGAAACGAGGCGATCAAAGGTCAGATCGTATATTGGCTGAACTGCTGGGATGACACGACAGAAGCGGCGATCGCATACTTAAACGGCGTAAAGAGCGCTCTGGCAGGAGACGTATCTTCTGTGATCAGCTATAATACAGCAGGAAAGACGGCGTTCGACCGTTCAAAAACATATGACTTTTTATATGTGGATCATCAGGAATATGCCGAGGTCGGCGTACAGCACATTGTTCCGTTTATCAATACATTGGCAGAGTATGTATCTGCAAAAGCGGAAACAGCGGTCAATCCCGACAAAGTGATCCCAAAATTCATTACAAGCAGAAAAGACGCGCCGACAGGTTCTAAAGAAAATATTTTTGACGGCGACGAGTCTACAAGTGCAGTTTACAAAACGCCGAATTCATTGTCGAAAGATGATTATATCGGTGTAGAATACAACAAAGTAATCGATATTGACAGCATTCGTTTCCTTCTCGGAGGCGGAAAAGATCATTTTGAACATGCAAAACTGCAGTATATGACAGAAGAAGGAACATGGGAAGATCTGACGTTGACAGGCATGGAAAACAATTTTGCCGGAGAATTCGGTAAAGTTCAGGACATCAATGTAAAAGAAGCAAATCTTCCGAGTGATCTGAAAGCAAAAGGAATCCGCCTCATTGCGACAGCGGCAAATGTAAATGACTGCTGGCTTGAGGTACGCGAAATCCAGATCAACAAAAAAGAAGAAGTTTCCGAAGATACAGAGCGTTACACAGGAGATGTGACGTTCAGCGGTATTTCCACACAGGGAAATGATCATACGGCGGCAAAAATGTTTGACGGAGATCTGTCTACAGAAATGTGGATCGCTAAAGGACCGTACAGCGGCGAAGGAAAAGATACGATCGCGGCAGACGCTTATATCCAGATTACCTTCCCGGAAGCGAAGCAGATCGGAAGCATAAGAATGACACAGGGCAAAACTTCTTCTGCGGATGTGTTTAAAAAAGTAGAAATACAGTATAGCACAGACGGACAGAGCGGTTGGAAAAAGGCAGGAGAGTTTACGAACGCGAAAGATCAGACAGTAAACATTAACGTAACTGACAAGATCAAAGCAATCCGTCTTGTGAATAAAGAGCAGACGGCAGGCTGGGTACGCATCGGTGAATTAGATATCCGCGCGCCGAAGAATATGGCGACTCCGATCACATACAAAGTGATCAAGACAGATCGCTGGACGGTAGTTCAAAATACGTCGGAGACGAGTTTGTATGACGGAGACGACAATACGTTCGTATGGTACGATCCGGACGGAAGCGGAAATTCAACAGGCGACGATGCGTTGAAAGATGATTTCTTAGGATATGACCTCGGAACAGAAGCTGTATTGGAAAGCGCTCATATCGTAGTCGGAAATAACGATGCAGACAAAATTGTGAAATATGCGGTTGAGACGTCTGTAGATAACAGCACATGGACTCCGGCAGAAGGATACGCAGAGTATACAGGAGTGGAAACAGGAAAAGACGTACTGAATATCGATCTGAAAGGTGTGACGGCGCGTTACATCCGTATCCGCAACTTGGAAACAAGAGAAAAATGGGTAAAATTCTCTGAGTTTACTGTGAAACAGAAAATTGATCAGGCAGGAACAGCAGAGAACGTTTATACAAATGTGAAAAATCACGGAATGCTCGGAACGACAGAAGCAGGTATGTCTTCTTTGCAGCCGGGAACGATCAGTCTGAAAAAAGATCAGTATATCGGTGTTGACTTAAAGAACATCAAAGCGATCGAAAACATTGCAGTGAACGCAGGAGAAAATGCGAATGTGAAACTGCAAAGCTCGATGAACGGCGTGATCTGGACTGACGTTGATGCAGAAGCATTAGAAGATGCAAGATATGTAAGACTTTACAATGCGGGAAATGAGACACAAAATGTTTCGGTTCAAGAATTCAAAGTGACGTATGCGTTTATCGGAGAGAAAACGGTAGAAAGTGATTTTGCTCAGAAAGATTCGGCAAACGATATGCGAAGCAACGGACAAGTCGGAAATGTATTCGACGGAAAGCTTAATACGCTTGGCAAGATCACAGGAACACAGGATGCAGGGAAAAAGATCGTATTCGATCTCGGACAGACTGTGAATTTTGAATCGTTCAGATACTATGTAAAAGAGACATGTCTTGACTTCTTAAGACATGCAAAATTTGAAGTAGCTGACAGGAAAGATGCCACAGACGATCAGTGGACAAAGATCCTTGAAGTCGGAAACGCAGAGGCTGTGCAGATGTCGGCTAATGCGACAGCGAAAGATGCAGACTATCTGCTTCATGATACTACAAATCCGGGAAATATGTATGCAGAGGCAACCGGATTGAATGTGTCGGGACGTTACTTAAGAATCGTACCGCTTACAACATATACAGAGAGATGGGTTGAGCTGTACGAGCTTCAGATCAACGGCGGAGCTTATATGACGACAGAGTCAAACCGCGACATCATATCAGAAACAGCGGAAGAAGCGGGCAAGATCCCGTCTAATGTATTTGACGGAAACTTTGCGACAACATACAAACCATCTGCGGCAAACGGTTCGTTTACATATCGCATCAGTGAGCCGGATCAGAGAACGATCCGTATCATACAGAACGGAAAGGCGTCGAATGCAGATGTACAGGCAGTTCTCTATAAAGACGGAGCAAAACAAGAAGCAGCTGCGACCGGAAAGCTGAATCAGACGATCAATGAATTTGCGGTTGGAAAAGACAGTCAGATTCTGGAAGTTATCGTGACATGGGCAGAAGACATTCCGGAGATTTCTATTATAAAGACAAGTGAAAAGGAAAAAGCAGCGGTCAATAAAGATGCGCTGAATGAGGCAATCAAAAAGCCGATCGACGATAAGTGGACTGCAGACAGCAAACGGGCGGCAGAAGAAGCAAAAGCAGCGGCAGAAGAGATCGCGGCAAATGAGTACGTGACTCAGGAAGTTGTAGATCTGGCAGAAAAAGCGCTTCTTGCCGCACACAAAAACGCGGTTGTCAAAGGCGATGTTACTGCATTGGAAAACGCTTTGAACAACATGAAAGCAGGCAAAGAAAACGTCGGAGCAGAGGAAGCTCCTGTTTATGTAGAGATCTATTCGGCGAGAACTTATGCGGCATATGAGTCGGTGATGAATGAGATCAGAGAGGCGTTAAAGGATAAAGAAAATGTTTCGGAGAAAGAAGCGCAAGATCTGACGGCAAAACTTGAAAAAGCCGAAAAAGCACTAGTATATTCATCGATCCAGAGAGAGCTGGCAGAAACAGAGTTAGAAAACGCAGTAAAATATAATAAAGACGACTATACAACTGTTTCTTACAAAGCATATACAGACGCGAAATCAGCATTAGATGCGATTGTGAAAGCAGATAAGACAGAGCGGAAGAACCCGAAAGAAGTCTATACTGCACGAAATACTTTTGCGCAGACAGAAGAAGGTCTTGTCAATGTAGCCGCATTGAAAGCAAAACTTGCAGAAGTTGGAAAACTGGATGAGAATCTTTATACGAAAGACAGTTGGAAAGAGCTTCAAGATGCAGTGAAGAATGCAGAGGCTTATCTGGAAAACGGAACAAAAGATCAGGTAGATAAAGCGGTTTCCGATCTGGAAAATGCAGTGAATGGTCTGGTAGAAAAAACAGAAGTAACTGTAGATGATGTCATTGCAGAAATGGAAAAAATAAACGGCAAAGATTACACTGAAGTAAGTTTCGGCGCACTTCAGGATGCGATCAGCAAAGCAAAAGCAGATAAAGATCAGAACGATCCGGCATTAGATCAGGCGAATATCACTGCAATGAAAGAAGCGAAAGCGGCGCTTGTAAGTATCGTAGATTTGAAGGCTGCTCTTAATGAAGCTGCTCAGCATAAAGCAGGTACTTATACGGTAAGTTCTTATATGCTTTTGAAAGATGCTGTGACAAATGCAGAGCCGTTGAAAGTAAACGGTACAAAAGAAGAGGTTGCCAATGCGGCGGCTGCAATCCGTGCGGCGATCAAGGGTCTGGACAAACGTGCAGTTGGTTTGGATGAGTACAGAGACTCTATCGTATTGAAGAAACCGGAAGGTTATACAGAAGAAAGCTATGCGGCATATAAAAATGCATATGATGCGCTGATGGCTCTGGATTCAAAGGAGACAACGGCAGAAATGTTTGCAAATGCGAAATCTGCATTTGAAGCTGCACAGGCAGGTCTTGTACAGAAACCGGGAAGCAACGGAACAGGAAGTTCTTCAAACGGAACTGTTTCAAACGGAGCAGTTGCAACCGGAGATACAGTGAATGTTTCAGCATTAGCCGGATTATTCCTGTCACTCTTGATGATAGCGGCATTTATGAAACGTAAAACTTTTCTGGGATTTTTTGAAAAAGATGAATAAGATTTAAAACAGGTTCACATGATAATATTAAAAGATATAAGATGACCTGGAGTTAAGAATCGCCGGATCCGGCAGTAAAGCCGGATTCGGCGATTCTTTTGCGAAGGCGGTAAGCCAAAGGGCGGGAAAGCCCGGAAACTTGACGACCGATCGATATCTGTTTATATATTTTTGAACCGCTGTTTTGAATAACAGATGACGGTGTAGCTTAAAGAAATATCTCGGCCTTTTTATCACTCTGACAGACCTTTGTTAATTTCTTTGCTGCCATATTCAACTTAAAAGCGCTGACATATCTGGCTTTCTGTTTGCAGAAGCGGACACATTTCATACATCCGATACATTTATCGTGATCTGTCTTTTTCGGATTATCAAGAGAGATTGCTCCTGCCGGACAGATCTTTGCGCAGGCGCTGCATTCTGTACAAAGGGAAACGTCGGCTTTCGGAAAAAGTACGTTTTTTCCGTATTTTCTGTAAGGAGTATTTCCCGGTACTTTCAGATCGAAAGAAGCGAAAGAATCTTCTTTTTTAATGATCCGATTCAGTGAAATTCCGTATTCGGAAGCTTCTTTTAAATCCGCCTTGTTCGGACGTCTTGCGCCGATAGAGTTCACGATAGAGTGTTCTGCCGGAAATGCGGCAGCTCCGATTACTTTGAATCCTCTTTTTTCTACTTCGGTCTTTAATTCTAAAAGTGCATCCTCGTATTCGCGGCATCCGTATGTAGCGACAAGAGCGGCAGGTGTTCCGTTTCCGGAAAAGAGATCAAGATATTTGAGAAAGAGCGCCGGAACACGACCGTAGTATACGGGGATCGCAAACAGGGCAAAATCGTTTGGCGCAAATTTTGCGACAGGTTTCAGATCTTTTTTGATCGTAAGGTCAAAAGAGACTGATTTTAAATCGATACTTCTTGCCGTTTCCATAACGACTTTATGGGTCGTTCCTGTAGGGCTGAAATAAATAAGTTTTAATTCGTTCATTTTCATAAATCAACAGACTCCTTTGTAAGTAATATTACAAGGATAAAAATGCACGAAGAAATAAATATAGAATATCGAACAAAAGCAATAGTTCAGTCCCCGCCATTCGTAAATTTTGTTTGACCGGAAGGATGGAAAAATATACTATAAATATAGCAGCAGTTATTTATAAGGAGGGACACGATTATGAGATGTCAATATTGCGGAAGAAAAATTCCTGATGATTCTGCATTTTGTCCGGAATGTGGACAGCGTCAGGAAGAGCTATCGTTTCATGCAGAGTCAAGTTTTGATTCAACACAGGAATCAAAGCCGAAAGTTTGTCCGGTATGCGGTACTGTGATGGAAGAGGGAACTTTGTTTTGCCCTGAATGTGGTACGCCTTATGCACGGTCAGAGCAGCAGAGTGGTACGCGGTTTGAGGATACTGAGGAAATGCCGTATATATCGTCTCCGGAAGACTCTGAAGAGTTGTTAAAGGTGCGGGATGAAGAAGAGTTTGAAGAGTTCGGATCACAAAGAGACGGTCGGGGTGACATGGGCAATCAAGGAAATGTGCCGGATATGCGGCAGTCTTTGGATGAGTCTTATGGGAAGAAAAAGAGCAAAGCGCCGATTATAATCGGTGTGGTCATCGGAGGAATTGTTTTAGTTGCTATAGTGATTGCTGTGTTGTTTTTCGTTTTGAAAAAAGAAGATCCGAAACCGTCTTCTGATTCCGTCAACACGGATATTACAGAACCGTCGGAAAATGAGATTTTGAATGATGTAGATTATAACCTGCTCGATGAAGATGAGTTATTCTTTGAAGGCTTTATTAAAAAGACCGAAAATGGCGATTATGTTCTGCGCTTGGAAGAAGAATATACTTTTTACGGAGAAGATTTTTACGGTGAAAAAGTTTTGCTGGAAGATGCGAGAAACGTATATATCGATCAATCTGTTCTTCCGGAAGGGATGCTCGACAGCATTAAATCTAATCAGCCGATAGAGATAGAAGGACAATTTTATTTTGACAACGATAAGCTTTATATAACACCGTTTGTAATTTGGGATGAATATGGGGAAAACCTGATAGAAGATTTTGAAAAATCAAAAGAGGAGGATGAAGTTTTAAATAAAGATTATATTCTTCCGCAGAGCGCTTCTTATCTTTTAACTGAAAGCGATATTGAAGGCTTGGATATCCGCGAGATTAATTATGCCAAAAATGAAATCTATGCGAGGTATGGCCGGCTTTTCCAATCGGCTGAACTGCAGAATTATTTTAATAGTAAGAAATGGTATCACGGTACGGTCAGTCCGGAAGAATTTAACAATTCGATGCTTTCTGAAATTGAACGGAAAAATGCAGATTTTCTGGCTCAGGTCGAGTTTGGTATGGATCCGAAAGGATATCAGTTGGATGCAGAGTAATTGTTAAAGGATCATAATTATGAAAAAAGGGGTTACATTTTTTGTATTTATCTGTCTTCTTGTTTTCGGTGTTTCGGCGTGCGGCAGGGAAAATGTTTCCGATCCTTCAGAAGGAAAGAAAGCTTCGGCTGAGAATCCCAAAACTACTGATCGGTCATCAGAAGAATCGGAACAAACATCGGAACAAACGGAGGCGTCTGTGAGCGCAGAGGAACATTCAGGACAAACTGACATACAAAAACCGGTAAAAAAAGATATTTTGATCGCGATAGATCCCGGGCATCAAAGCCCGGATATAGATATGAGCGGGCAAGAGCCAAATGCTCCTGGGTCAGGTGATTTTAAACAAAAATCTGCCGGCGGTACTGTCGGCAGATTCACCGGGATACCGGAATATGAACTTAATCTTGAAATCGCATTGATGCTTCGAGATCGTCTGACGGAACAAGGGTATGATGTAATCCTGACGCGGGAAAATAACGAAACAGCTATAAGCAATGCGGAACGAGCCTGTCTTGCAAATGATGCAGGGGCGGAGTTTTCTTTGAGAATTCATGCAAATGGAAGTGAAGATCCATCGGTAAACGGTGCGATGGCTCTGATCGGTTCTGCTGAAAATCCTTATGTAGGCGGAGTTTACGAAGAGAGTTATCGTTTGGCGGAAACGATTTTAAATTGTTATTGCAGTGCGAGTGGAATGCAGAATCTCGGGATTCGGTGTAATGATACGATGACAGGGATCAACTGGAGTCAGATACCGGTTGTGATATTAGAAATGGGATTTATGACGAATCAACAAGATGATACAAACATGTCGGATGCCACCTATCGGGAGTTGATGGTCGATGGGATTGTAGATGGGATCAATGCATATTACGGGTTTTGAGTTCTTTAGATATTTTTATGTGACGGAGTAAAAATAAGTATGAGGCGAAAAGTTTTCAGATACAGTTTCTTATGCGCGCTCTTGTTTGTTTTTGTGACGGCGGTTTTTATGTTCACTGCCTGCGGCAAGGAAGAAACTGTAAAAGAAAAGGAAGAGAACAAAAAAGAAAACAAAAAAGAAAACAAGGAAGAGATTGTGATTAAAAAAGATGATATTGAAGATACAGAAGAAGTCGGATCATCCGATCCGGAACTAGAAGAGGAAGCCGCGTTTCCTATTTTAAATGACTTAATTGATCGGATACAGTTGACGGCGGCGCCGCTTGAAAGTACCGGAGCTTCGGTTTCTGTATATGCAGAAAATCTTTCTGACGGAGCGAGGGCATCGGTCAACAGCAGTCAGATGCCAGCGGCAAGTTTGATCAAGCTTTATATTGCGGGATGTGTATACGAACAGATGGATTTTGTGAAAGAACAGGAGGTTTACGCAGGAGAAACAGAAGAACTTTTGCGTCTGATGATTACGGTAAGCGACAATGACGCGGCAAATGAGCTTGTTCGTAAGCTTGGTTTTGGGGATGCTTCGGCGGGAATGGAAGTTGTGAATGAGTTTTGTCGGTTGCACGGTTTTGCAGATACTCATATGGGAAGGCTGCTTCTTGCACCGAATGATATGGATGATAATTATACTTCTGTCAACGACTGCGGAAAGTTTCTGCGGGAAATGAACGGAAATGTGCTGGTTGGATCAGAAAAACTTCTTGATCTGATGCGGCAGCAGGAACGTACGGGGAAGATCCCGGCAGGAGTGCCGGAAAATATTGAGACTGCAAATAAGACGGGGGAACTTTCCGATGTGGAAAATGACGCGGCAATTATATTTGGGGAAAACGGAGCATATACAGTTTGTGTGATGATGAGCGGTTTATCTGATACTTCTGCCGCAAGATCTGTTATCCGAGAGATTTCGGCGCAGATTTATGAGTATATGTGTCCGTGACAGGAATATTTTGATTTTGACTGCGGGATATTATTTTCGGATATATATTAGGAAATGGTAAAAAGAGATTGTAAAGAGATTGTGAAAAGATCATAGGAGAAATAAAAAAGGTTCTGACCGAATTTTATGTTTGACTTGTATCTGAAGTTTCAGGATGCAGATCGTTCGGGCAGAACCTTTTATTATAATGTTAAATGATTAAATTAATCCGTTGTAACGATTGTATGCCATACAGATGCTGTTTGTATTTTTAATAATGATATTCATTGCAATAAACGGTCCGATGAAACAGAGGAAAGAGCCAAAGAGAAGCCATAATAAAATAGTAGTACCGTTTTCTGTAAATGACAGACCGTAACGAGGTGCGTTTGCTGCAAGGCGGTTTCCGAGAGAATACTGCCACCACCAACTGTAAATTCCGCAAGTGAGGATGGAAAGCAGGATGAACTGTACTAATCCGCCTGTTGATTTTCCGTCTCCGGCACAAGCAGTATTAACATCGCGGGCAACTGTGTATATAAAGTAATAACTGTAAATTCCGCATGTAAGAATCGAAAGAACGATATAACCGAGCAGTCCGCGGTCGGTTTTCAGTGGCGTAACACCCGATCCTGAATAGTTCGGACCGGAACTTTGATAGTTGTAATTTGGTCCCTGGTTATTATAGTTTGTACCCTGGTTGTTGTAGTTTGTTCCTTGATTGGTGTAGTTTGTACCCATGTTCTGCCCCTCATAGTTTGTACTGCCGGCTTGTGATTCGCAGTTTGTCTTGCTGTTTTGATTCATATGATCTGTTCCGGCGTTTTGATAGTTGGTTTCTTTATTTGTATTGCCCTGTGCTGTTTCGGATGTCTGACTGCTGCGGGCAGATCCGCCGATGACTCCTGTGATATTTGATAAATCCGGTGTCAATCCTGAGAGATGCAGGAGTGTATAAGTGATGCCGACAACCGCCGCCATAATGGTTAACGTTAATAATAAAGAAGATAAGATCCAGAAAAATGTATCAAAAGAAAAATAATATCTGAAGCTTCGGAACATAGATGTAATAAATTCAATGATTCCGCACAGCGCTATGATTGCCGCTAATCCGCTTAAGATTACGAAAAATGTTTTGATCCTCTGTTTTTCTTTTGAAAGTGCGATCATTACCAATACTGCCGCTATTCCTGCATAACATACCATGTTAAGAAGATTTCCCAGACCTTGTATGATGAGGCTGTAAGAAAAATTCTGAATGCCTGAGAGTAGATTGCGGAAAGCCATAACGAAGCAGAGTGCTGCTAAAATGAAAAAGCCGATCTGTAAAAATTTCTTCGTCTCATCTAAGTCGCCTGCTGATGCTGTTTGAAAGCGGTCTTCTGTATTGTTTTTAAAAGTTTCTCTGTCTGTTTCTGGTGTTTTGCTTGTTTTTGTACCGTAAGCTGTTTCTGCGTTTTTGTTTGCTTCTGTACCGTAAGCTGTTTCCGCATTTTTGTTTGTTTCTGTACCGTAAGCTGTTTCGGCGTTTGTGTTCGCAGTGGTTTCATAAGCTGTTTCTGCTGTTTTGTTTTCAGCAGAATTATGCGGCGGCTCAGTTTTGCTGCCGCAATACGGACAAAACTTTGCGCCGTCAGGAATTTCTTGATAACACTTAATACAATTCATTTTCCTACCTCGCTCTCATAGTATTTGCATATTATTTCATTTCAATAATAATACCACTGTCAGAGCAAAAAAGTCACCAAAAAAATACATTTTTTTGCTTTTTTTACATTTTCATATACTCTTGGCTGTCACCGCTTCTCCCCTTTTCTGCCGAATGATCCCTGTTTTCAGAAGAACCGGGCGAAGCGCGTTATACAAAACGCCTGCGAGGATCACCGAAATCACTGCATTTACAAAAGTTGTAGCCGCACTCCACTTTGCAAGAACTTCCGCCATCTGCTGCGGCTGCCCCATAATATACTGTTTGTAGAAGTATCCTACAATCGGATCGGCAATGACGTTAAATCCAAGCCCTGCGACAGATGCGATCATGCTCCAACGGAAAATGTATTTCTTATCTGTACTTTCATTGATCTTCGCAATTCTATGAGCCACAAGACCGACGATAAGTCCGATACATAATTTCAGTACAAACGTCTTCGGCGCTCCTGTAATATAGACCGGATCGAGAATATCTGCGAATCCCATT
>OHCZ01000883.1_pt1 | contig 13899 bp, 12 predicted proteins | sample 1566891 | NCBI WGS metagenome assembly OHCZ01 (sample SAMEA3879510, study PRJEB24766) | human gut metagenome | biome: human-associated habitat; feature: feces | place: USA | collected 1985/1987
TGAAAGACGGAAGGAAATCTTATACTGATGGTTGGCTTTGACGTGGAGGGCTGGAGAGACTAACCAGTCGTTGAAGGAATGTTTCTCCTCTCCGCGCAGTATTCTGGCGTAGCCGTCATTGTCGTTGAACATTCCAGGTTCCTCTATACCCCAAGTGATACCGTCATTGTCGGCGTCGATCACTTTGAAGTAGGCCAAATCGGCTTCCGACTCAAAACCATTGGCGAAGGGCGGTGTGATAGGAGCGCCGTAGGAAACGTAGTTGCTGACCATCTCCTCACCCATCGTGCCGTGGTTGTTTGGCGTGATACCGTAGCCATAGACGGCAGTCTCACCCTCGGGGAGTGTATCCTCAAACATAGTGCCCACATGGCCGGTCTTGATGACCTTGCCCTCAGGGTAGCGCTTGATGTCGTAGGTGAGTTCACCGACGTAGCCCTCGTTCTGACCGCCTGCAGGAGCTTCCCATGTGACGGTAGCCTTGCCCGTATTGGTATCTACCGAGGTGTGGGCGTTGACGACGGGTTTCGGGGTGTCGAAGCCAGCATAGTAGCGGCTTGCAAACTTAGGACTGGGGCCTTCGCCGTTGCTGACAATGATGGTAATGGTGTTGTAGCCCTTGTTGAGCGTGACAGGTTGGGAGACAGCAGCACCCGGCTTGGTCCCGCCCTTGGCTATCTCTTCCTTGTCGTTGAGAATGGTGTAGGTAAGTTTGGAGTCGGTCAGGTTGCCACCAGCGAAGTTCTTGTTGGGTGCGGTAAACTGGATGTGGCCCGAAAGCGATCCGTCCACAAAGTCGAAATGCATTTGGTCGATGGCGGCAGGTGCGCCGTCGGCAGCTTTTGCCTTGGGAATAGTAAGAAGGGATATGATATTGTTGTTGGCAAAGTCGCCGATCTCCGTCAGCTGACCTGTTGCGAGATCGACAGTATAGAGAGTGGATTTCTGATTGCTATCCACGCAATCCCAATAGAACGTGTTGGTAGTCTGGTCGATCTCACCACTTTGGTAGTAGAAACTGTCATCAGCCTTCTTCAGTTGTTTGCCCGTGGGGCCTACCAGAATTTCTTCGGCGGTGGAGGTGTCGATCTTATAGAGGTTGCCGTCCTCGGCTATACCATAGAGAACATTGTCGCTGGTAATACCCATGGCTACATAGCTATGGCGCAGGCGGCCAATGGTGGAGCGGGTGATGTTCTCGTAGTCGGCTATACCCAACTCGTTGTTCGAACCATTGCCATCGAGGAAGCAGCCATAGACCGTGCCGTCGGCAGCGACGGCTGTCTCACAAGCGATGAGGGAGTAGTCCTCGATTCGTTTTTCGACCTTCTTCTCCCAGGTGTTGGTATCATAATGGTAGAAGTAGATCATATCGGTGCCCCAGAAGTTTTGGTACATGACGAAGTAGAGGTTGTCCTCAATCCATGCGCCCGCACCCGTGGCACGGAAGAATTCATCCAGGAACTGCTTCTTGACGGAGATGGGAGCTTCGGTGCCGAAGGTGTATATACCATACTCGGGAGTCTCGGCACCCCAAGTGGCATCATAGAGCACATTCCCCCAAAAAGTCATGGGCTTTGCGTCTTTGGCTCTTAATATAGGAACTTGGGGAGTCTGCTTTGTCTTGATGCCGGCCTCGATGTTGCGGTTGAGACGCACGAGGCTGTCTATCTTCGCCATCTGAGGCACGAGTCTCTTGTGCAATAACGGGTGCTTGGCGATGTGTTCGTTCATCTTTGCCTGGCGCTCCGCGGGCGTCATCTTCTTAGAGACCCGGAGTTCGGTAGGAGGATTACTATCTTTAAGCCCTGATGGAGTTTTCTGGGCTTTGGCGTTGAGCGGCAGCAATAATACCGATGCTACTACTCCAATGGCCATGAATGGGTTTTTGTTTTGCATAAGCTTTTTTTAAAACCCACCAGTGGAACTACTTGCATGCAAATGAATCCCACCGGCAGGCGATGTATTGGTTGATGAATTGACGCTGCAAAAGTAAGCAATAGGCCAATAGGGCGCAAATCGCCCTTCTCCACTTTCACGAAAATGGAGAGGAACGACCTAAAATGACACGATTTTAAAGCGTAAAAAAGATCAGATTTTTGTACAAAATAAACCGATTTTTCGATGGAATCGGCAAAAATGGTAGATTTAGGTGACTAAAACGAAGAAGCGGGAGAAAGTTATGCTCCCGTTTCTTTGTTGCGTCTGTCCTCGGCGACAAACTTCTGATAGACGGAGGGGGTGAGGCCCGTACACTTACGAAACTGCTTGACGAAAGTGGTCTGCGATTTGTAGCCGACGCTCTGTCCGATGGCGGCAATGGTGAGCTGCGCATACTTTGCATTATTGGTTGTCAGACGCTCGCAGGCCTTCTTGATACGGTAGTCGTTGAGCACCTCGGTGAACGACTTGCCGAAGTGGTCGTTGACGACCATGGAGACGTAGCGCTCGTTGGAATCGATGAGTTTGGCGAGGGTGGCGACGGTGAACTCTGGCTGGCAGTATTCGTCGGTCTCCTCCATCACTCTCCGTATACCATCGAGCAGCAGCTGTTTTTGGTCTTCCTTGAGAAGGTTGGTGGCGCGTGGGACTTTTTTCTCTCCCGTCTCCACATGACTGCGGTTGATGTCGTAGAGTTTGCGGTAGCTGGCCTCCAAATCACGTTTTTGGCGCACCACATAGAAGAGGAGCATGGAGACAAGAACTATGGCGAGGATGCTCACGAGGAAGAGCAACTGGTAGAGGCGGGCGTTTTGGCGGTGTATCTCTTCTTCTTGGTGGAGGCGCGTGATCTCCTTGTCGGTCTTATCGACTTCGTACATGAACTGCTGGTTCTTCACGACGTTGAACCGCTGCGAGTTGTAGATGGAGTCCATGAGACTGAGGTATTGCCTCTCATACTGCTGAGCGAGTGTGGCATTGCCCGTCTTGCGCTGTATCTGGGCCATGTCGCGCAGGGTCTCGGGGATGTAGTGGAGCATCTTCTCTCGCTCCGCATGATCGATGCAGAGGCTGATATAGTGCTTGGCCTGATCTATGTCGCCTAAGTTTTGGTAGTTGGAGTAGAGTTCGGCGTAGGCTGAGCAGATATAGGTAGGGGGCAGTTTGTTTCGGTTGCAGAAATCGGCGAGGTTGACCAGAATCTTGTTAGACTCGGCGTAGCGTGCCTCTTGTGAGGCCATCAAGGCGGTGGAGAACGAGAGAAAGAACTGGTCGATGGGAAGGTTGGGGCGAGGGGCGGCAAACAAGAGCTGGCGGTATTTCTTTGCGCCTTCGAGGTCTTTGCGGTTGATGCATACGCCAAAGAGGTTGGCCAGGATCCTGAACGTGAGTTCGTTGTCGTTCTTTGGACGGATCTGATAGGCTTTCTTGTAATAATCGAAGCCTTTGCCATAGTCCTTGAACATACAATAGACGTTGCCGATGTTCTTGTAGATCAAGGACAGATGGGCCTTGGAGGCAGAAGTCTCGCTGAGTTTCAGACCCTCCTGGTAGTTTTCCAGGGCGTTGATATAGTTGCCGCGGGCGTAAAAGATGTCGCCCACCTTGAGGTTGGCGAGCGAACAGTCGGTCAGTTCCTCGTCGGTCATGCGGTCGTTGGTGCGAGAGCAGACGAGCATGTACATCACCAGGGCTTTGTCCTCCTTCTTGTTTTGCAAGAACTGGTCGCCCTTGGAGAGGATCTTTTCCGATGGCCATCCCCTCACTTGGCGAATGAGGGGTGTGTACTTACTTTGGCTGGAGGCCAGCGACGTAAGCGAATGGATAAATAGTATGAGGACCAGCAGCGTACTGCCAATATGATTTTTCATTTTGTATCGTCTTATGAAGTGGGGCCTTGGGGCGGATGAAGCTGCCTGGCCTTCGCTGTGTAAGTGTTCTGATTTCGCCACATCGGGCAGGAGTGGCGCAACCTGTGTACAAAGTTAGCATTTTTTAGTCAAAAAAGAGCCCTTGCGGAAATAAAATCCCCATTATTTAGTATAGGAATCAATTATTTTTTATACCTTTGTACGCGAATATGGACACGGCGTTGCGTTGGTCCTTTCACAGGGTAACATCAACAAGATAACAGCCTGTCTTTTGATAAGTGAACGGTATAAATATTATCAATACAAAACATTAATAATTCTATTATGATTTATTCATCGGAAGTAAAGAACATGTGCGTTGTGGCCAAAGGCCCCAACCATGGACCTGCTCCCATTCCTGAGGAGGGAAAGTGGGTTTATGCCAAGGAAATTGCTGATATTTCGGGTTACACCCACGGTGTGGGATGGTGCGCTCCCCAGCAGGGAGCCTGCAAGCTGTCTCTCAACGTGAAGGACGGTATCATCCAGGAGGCGCTCGTGGAGACCATCGGTTGCACGGGTATGACCCACTCTGCCGCCATGGCATCCGAGATTCTTCCGGGTAAGACGATCCTTGAGGCGCTGAACACCGACCTCGTCTGCGACGCCATCAACACGGCTATGCGCGAGCTCTTCCTCCAGATTGTCTATGGACGCACGCAGAGCGCTTTCTCTGAGGGCGGTCTGACCATCGGTGCCGGTCTTGAGGACCTGGGTAAGGGTCTTCGTTCACAGACGGGTACGCTCTATGGCACGGTGGCTAAGGGTACGCGCTACTTGGAGCTGACCGAGGGCTACATCACACGCCAGTTCCTCGACAAGGACAATCAGGTCTGCGGCTATGAGTATGTTCACCTCGGCAAGATGATGGAGGCCATCAAGAACGGTATGGACGCCAACGAGGCTGTGAAGAAGTTCACGGGCAGCTACGGTCGTACCACTGCCGAGCAGGGTGTTGTTAAAGCGATTGATCCACGTAAAGAATAATAAGGAGAAACATAACTATGATTAGAAAGGTAAGTTACGAAAGTCAGGAGCGTCGTGAGGCGCAGGTTCTTGCAGCTCTCAACGCCGAGGGCATCAAGAGCGTAGAGGAGGCTAATCAGATCTGCGACGAGGCAGGTGTTGATCCTTATCTGATGTGTGAGGAGACGCAGCGTATCTGCTTCGAGAACGCCAAGTGGGCCTATGTCTGCGGTGCTGCTATTGCCATCAAGCGTGGATGCAAGACTGCTGCCGACTGCGCAGAGGCTATCGGTGTGGGTCTGCAGGCATTCTGCATCCCTGGTTCTGTGGCCGACGACCGCAAGGTGGGTCTGGGTCACGGCAACTTGGCTGCCCGTCTGCTCCGCGAGGAGACGAAGTGCTTCGCCTTCTTGGCTGGTCACGAGTCGTTTGCTGCTGCCGAGGGTGCCATCAAGATTGCCGAGATGGCCAACAAGGTGCGCAAGAATCCGCTCCGCGTTATCCTCAACGGTCTGGGCAAGGACGCTGCCATGATCATCAGCCGTATCAACGGCTTCACCTATGTGAAGACGGAGTTCGACTACTACACGGGCGAGCTGAAGGTCGTGGATCGCACGGCTTACTCTGATGGTCCTCGTGCCAAGGTCAACTGCTACGGTGCTAACGACGTACGCGAGGGTGTGGCTATCAACTGGAGCGAGGATGTCGATGTGTCTATCACTGGCAACTCCACCAACCCGACCCGCTTCCAGCACCCGGTAGCTGGTACGTACAAGAAGGAGCGTACGCTCGCCGGTAAGCCCTACTTCTCAGTGGCTTCAGGTGGTGGTACGGGCCGCACGCTCCACCCGGACAACATGGCTGCTGGTCCTGCTTCCTACGGTATGACCGACACCATGGGCCGTATGCACTCCGACGCTCAGTTTGCAGGTTCTTCTTCAGTGCCTGCTCACGTCGAGATGATGGGCTTCCTGGGTATGGGCAACAACCCGATGGTAGGTGCTACGGTGGCTATCGCCGTTGCCCTCGATCTCGCACTGAACAAGAAGTAATTCTTCGCTCTTAGCGAGATTTACATAATATGACGACTCCCATATTCCGCAAGGATTATGGGAGTCTTTTTTAGTTTTTTAACTTGAGGAGCGCATGTGGTTTCAAATGAAAAGTATATATTTGCATTTGAATACTATTATTTGCAATGGAGACAATGAACAGAACAAAGGAGTTCGACCGTCTCGCCTTTACGGTGTTGGCTATCGAGGCTTCTGCGCAGAAGATGAATATATCGCCGTCGGAGATGAGAAGGCGACTGGAGAAGGTGGGGCTTATCAAGAGTCTCATACAAGATTGCTACGACACTTTGCATACCGAGAGCCGCGAAGCCGTAGCGAACGATGTCGTTGAGGCTCTGAAAAATTGGGAAAAAGAATAAATGGAAAAGCAATTTGCAGTTTAAATCATACGAAAGGGTATAGTTATGTTGGACTTCTTATTATGGAACAAAATAGCACGCATCATAGCACAGCTTGCCGATACGTTGCACATATCTACCGATAGATCATTGCAGATATTCTATGACTCTGACGTCTGCCGTATGCTTCACGACAAAGACCTCGGGCTGCATCTGATGAGCGACACATACATTGTTAACGACTTGATAGCGGAGCTGAGGAATAAGCAATAGATTTCTAAAATACATAGAGTAGTTTGGTATGAATATAATAGATGACGCAATTAGTACTGAGGCAACGAGAAAAAATGTTCGTTTAATGATTCCGGTTATGATACATTGGGCAAAAACAGGTCACAACGAGCATACTTATGGGGATTTGGCTCATGCGATAGGCAAGTCTAAGTTTTTGGGAATTGGTCATGCCTTGTATTTCGTACAACAAGTGCTGGATAATTTGTCAACTAAATCAGGTCGCGAAATTCCAACGCTTAATTCTCTTTGTAAAAATGCCAAGACAATGCTTCCTTCTGAAGGCTTTGAGTTCGTCAGTCCTCAATACAACGATTTGGACGAGAATGGTAAACGTGTGTTTGTGAAAGGGCTTGATAGTAATGCTATGAATTTTCCTCATTGGGATTGGGTCTTAAAAGAATTAGAATTGAAAGAAGCCGTTCCATTTACAGAAAAACAACTGGAAGCAATAAAGAATCCTCGTTGTATTTATGGTGGGGAGGGAGAAGAGCATAAAGCCTTGAAAGAATATATCTGTCAGCATCCCGAAAGTATAAACTATAAGGATGTTGATTTTGCAGAGACAGAACATATCCTGCCTTCTGGAGATAGACTTGATGTCTACTTTGAACTTTCTGACGGCACACATGTTGCTATAGAAGTTAAACCAGGTATTTCTCCAGACCAAGATATTGCTCGTGGTGTTTTTCAATGTGTGAAATATTATGCTGTTATGGACGCACTAAGGAATATAGAATGTAAAGACTATGAGATTAAGGTGCTTTTGGTGACAGCAGGAAAAATTTCTTCTCAAAACAAAGTACTTGTAGAAGAACTTGATGTTGAATATGTAGAAGGTTTCAAATATGAATAGGGAAGATTATATAACATTTATAGACGGGGGAACATCTGATGGAGTAGGTTTCTTTGTTGGCAATCTCTTTATTACAGCAGGTCATGTGTTTAATGAAGGTCAAATTCATTCAATCTACTTTAACGGACAGAGAATAGTATTGAATAAGAACGAGGCTATATTCTTCAATTCTCCGAATGGAGATATTCCCAATCCAAATAAACCTGATGTTGCTATATTCAATTGTACGGGTGTTAATAGTCCTCTCGTTTTTGCAGAAGATATGCCTATTATCGGTCAAGAACTAACTAATATTTCAAGGCGTAGAGTGGTTGTAGATGATATCCATTCTGGTCGTTCTTCAATCTTCACAAAGAAAGAGGTCATTCAAATGCATACTTGTATAGGAAAAGTGACACATACAACAGATTATTGTGAATGTCATACAGACAAGATCCTACGCAAAGGAGATAGTGGTAGTCCCTTGATGAATGGTAATACTGTATATGGAGTATTGATAGCTGGAGAACCAGGAACTCCTAGATGTGTGTTTCAATCGTCTGCAAGCATTGTCACGTTAATTAGGAAAGGTAATGAATGAACTATACTACATAAAGCAAATCTGAAACCTCCTTGGCATGGGTAACAACCCGATGGTAAGTGCTTCTGTAGCTATCGCCGTAATTGTAAACGACTTGATAGCGGAGCTGAGGAATAAGCAATAGAAAAAATATGGATAAAGGGCAATTTTTATTATATCAAACTCCTGACGGCGATTCACAGATAGAGGTGAAACTGCAAAACGATACCGTCTGGCTCTCGCTTGACCAGATGGCAGAGCTCTTCCAGCGCAACAAATCCACTATTTCACGACACATAAAGAATGTGTTGGAGGATGGGGAGTTGGAGGAAAAATCAGTTGTTGCATTTTTTGCAACAACTGCAGCTGATAGTAAAACATACTCTGTAGTTTACTACAACCTCGACATGATAATCAGCGTAGGCTACCGCGTGCATTCCTATCGTGGCGTTCAATTCAGAATATGGGCGACAAAGGTATTGAAGGAGTACATCGTTAAGGGGTTTGCCATGAACGACGACCTGCTGAAACGTGCAGGAGAAGGCAACTACTTTGACGAGTTGCTTGCAAGAATACGCGACATCCGCTCCAGTGAGAAGGTGTTCTACCGCAAGGTGCTTGAGATATATGCTCTCAGCATCGATTACGATCCGCGAGTGGAAATGACACAGAAGTTCTTCAAGACTGTACAGAACAAGATGCATTATTCGGTTCATGGACATACTGCGGCAGAAATAATATACGAGCGAGCCGATTCCGAGAAAGACTTTATGGGACTTACAACGTGGTCGGGAGCTATGCCTACAAAACCAGAAGCAGAAATAGCCAAGAACTATCTCACCCACGAAGAAGTAAAGTCCTTGAACCGCATCGTGAGCCTGTATCTTGACTTCGCCGAAATGCAAGCCGAGGAACACCGCCCTATGTATATGAAGGACTGGATTAATATTCTCGATGACTTCCTCCGTATCTCCCGAAAAGACATCCTCACTCATGCAGGTAAAATCTCCGCCAAGCTCGCCAAAGAGAAAGCCGACCATGAATACGACAAATTCAAGGAACGTACCAAGAATGACCTTTCACCTGTAGAGATTCACTTCTTGGAGAATTTTGAGCGTGAACAGAAGATGTTGATGAGAGGAGACAAGAACGAGGAAAAGTAAGAACAATAATATTTCACCTTATTACATATAGGGAACTTACTACTCGTAGCTCAGATAAATATTGTAATTTTGCACTCGGATTCAGGCGTTATTGGTACAAGATGATGCCAACAGTCCGAAAATAGTTCTTTTAAATATTAACTCCGAAGACTGAAATGCTGAAATATGCTATTGGTTTACAACGGATTATGGACAAAGGATAAAGCGAAGCCAAGAAGATTGCCGACCGTATGACCGACACCATGGGCCGTATGCACTCCGACGCTCAGTTTGCAGGTTCTTCTTCAGTGCCTGCTCACGTCGAGATGATGGGCTTCCTGGGTATGGGCAACAACCCGATGGTAGGTGCTACGGTGGCTATCGCCGTCGCCCTCGATCTCGCTTTGAACAAGAAGTAATCTCGCTTGGAGCAAGAAATAAGGCTTGCTTATTGCAAGAAATAAACTAAAAAAGAAAGGCTGGTTTCCAAAAGGAGTCAGCCTTTCTTTTTGCAAGCAATCCTTCTTGGTTCTTGTGTTTTGCTCGAGTCAATGGAGAATGGCTTGCTGGTGTGCTATAGGAAGGCCTATTGGCAAGAAGCCCCGACGGTACAGGAGTTTGTACAGTCGGGGCTTCTCGTGCTGGTAGAGCGGGTGTGGGCGGTCGTTAGTCTATGTTTGGTGGCTCGTGCTGCTTCACGCCCATGCGCGCCTCAACGACATTGACCACATAGTCGCCCAGGTGCTCACACTCGTTGATGAGGTCCATATACATCGTGCCACTGGCATAGGAGTACTTATGCTCATTGACATCGTTGATGTTCTGGTTCTTCAGTTGGTTGCGGTAGTTGTTGATCTCGTTCTCGATGTTGAAAGAACGGTTGACGTCCACGCTGCCGCGGTGGGCCACCAGGGTCTGTGTCATCTGCTCCAGCGCATCGTCGGTCAGTTCAAACATCTGGTGGAGATGGTTGTACTGATCCTCGGTAAACTCATCTTTGCCCGAATGCTTTCTGCTGATGATGCGCGCCATGTTGTAGCAGGCGTCACCGATAGATTCCAGTTCTGAGATCTCGCGCAGCATGGCTCGCACCTTCTCCTTGGTGTCGTCGCTCAGATGGGCGTCGCTCACCTGGTCGAGATATTTGGCAATCTCTATCTCCATGTTGTCGGAAATGCCCTCGTATTTCTCGATGCGCGAATAGAGTTTGACGAAGGCCTCGCCATCTTGCTCCCCGAGCAACTCGCGCACCATTCCAAACATTCTATGGATGCGCCCAGAGAAGGAGTGGATCTCCTTGGAGGCTTCCAGTACGGCAAATTCTGGGGTTTTCATGATGCCAGCCTGGATGAAGCGCAGGCGGAAGTCCTCCTCGTCTTGCTTGGCCTTCGGCTTGATGATCAGGCAGACGATACGCTCTATCTGGGGTATGAACCAGATGAGCAGGAAGGTGTTGGTGACATTGAAGCAGGTGTGGAACGCTGCCAGCACAATCGGAAGGAGGACTGCCTTCTGTGTCTGAGAGGTACCAGCGCCCGTTGGATCGTAGCCTACCAAAGAACAGACCGCATCGACAAAGGGATAGAACAGGCAGAGCACCCAGACCACGCCAAAGACGTTGAACACCAGGTGGGCCAGGGCCGCCCTTCGGGCTTGTGTGTTAGCTCCCAGCGCCGCGAGGTTGGCCGTGGCCGTCGTGCCGATATTCTCACCCAGCACGAGGGCAATACCGAAGTAGATCGGAAGGACGCCCGTGGAGCACAGCAGGATGGTGATGGCCATGACAGCTGCGCTGCTCTGCACGATGCAGGTGATGAGGGTGCCAATGAGCACGAAGACCACTATGTTGAAATGGCTATGGGTGTCAAAGGAGGAGAAGAAGTGGATGGCGTCAGGATTGTGTTCCAAATCAAGTTCTTTGCCAGCTGCCGATAGCAGGACAAGGGCAAAGAACAGAAACGCAATGCCAAAGAGGAAATCGCCGATGAAGCGCCGTCGCTTCGAATAGATGAGCATGATGCCGATGAAGAAGGCCGGAAAGACGACCATGGTCAGATCGACGTTGAAGCCAAGCGACATGATCCACGCCGTGAGCGTGGTGCCGATGTTCGCACCCATGATGACGGAGATGGCTTGGGCAAGGGTCAATAGACCGGCATTGACAAAGCTCACCGTCATGACGGTGGTGGCGGAAGAGGACTGGACGGCACAGGTGACAAACATTCCCGTGAGCATTCCTGTGAAGCGGTTGGTGGTCATTGCTCCCAAGATGTGGCGCAGTTGAGAGCCGGCCATCTTCTGGAGCGCCTCACTCATAACCTTCATGCCATAGATAAGCAGGGCCAACGCGCCCAAAACTTTCATGAAGATGATCAGATAGTCGCTGGTGTGCATATTGTGTGATGTTGTTGTGATGATATCATCAATAGGAGCTGGTACACATTGATTGTTTCAATTCCGTTGCAAAATTACAAAAAAAGACTCGTTTTCCATCATGTCGTGCTTCTTTTTTGTTGGCAAAAGGTCATAAAAAGGCCAATGGTGCAATAATTCGGTGCAGATTTCGTTATCTAAAGGCAGTTATTTAAAAATTCAAAGATATGAAGCTACAAAGATTGAAGTCTGTTCTTTTCTCTGTTTTCGCCGTTGTGACGGTTTGTTTGTTGGGCAGCTGCCACCGTGTGACCCCACGTTGGACCAATAGCTATTTCCATCGGGAGGCCAACGTGAAGCGGATCTGCGACACGATGGCAGGCACTTACGATATGAGCTACTTTCGCATCTACCGCACTGACCTGCGTGGTGGGCAGGATGTCTTAAAGGATAGTGTGATACGGGCCATGCTCCCCGATTCTGCTGCGCCGCTGCAATACGTCGTAGGTGGCTATGGGGACCAGCGCATTACCATCCCCAATTTCCCCATCAGTCTCGTGGCGCCCTGTCTGAAGGATACGGCCCTGGCGCGTGCTGTTGCTTCTGCGCCGCTGCAGAACCTGTTGATCAGATATGGGTTGTCCGGAGGCCTTTCGGACAAGGAGTCGGAGGGTTATGTGCGCCTTGCACCTGAACCTCTGTCGCTGACGCTCAATGTTGGTGGCAAACAATGCGTCGTGGAGTTTGACTTTGAGTGCAAAATCTTTATCGGTATCGATGGTGAAAATCCCACTACGCTGAAGGTCTCCCCGCTGCAATTTTCCCTCGACGACGTGAAGATCTTGGGAGGCAGCAATCAGGACTTTGGCGACGGTTGGTCGAACGGACTGACGTTTGATATCTATATTAACGGTGAACGAGTTGACCAGGCTGGTCAGCCCGTGCGCCGTAGATAAGGATTACATCTAAAGATAAAGTATAGAAAACCTAAGATAATGCGTATGGCTACTCATCCTCTCTGGAACGATGACTACTGGCTGCTCGTGTTGCAACTCTACCTGAAGCGTCCTACGGGCGTGAAAGCGGTGTATGCGCGTGAGGCTGTTGACCTTGCTGTGGAACTACATCTTCCGCCCCAATTCATCCACCAGCAACTGCAAGAGATGGACCGTCGTGACCGCCTGGTGCTACAACTGGTCTGGAAAACTTACGCCCAGAAGCCGCGTCGGCTTGCAAAAGATATTGCGCGGCTGCGGAAGATGAAGGGGTTCGGTTGTGAGCAGGCTTTCTACGAGGGGGTGGAGGTGCGCAACACGTTTGAGGACTTCTTTCTGCCATTGACCGAAGACCACGAATTGAAGCCTGTCATGCTGGTCCTAGTCCTCGATCTCTACTTCCGGCTTGTGCCCCATACTATGGTGGTGGACACGCCCGAGGTGGCAGAACTGGCGCGTCTGATGAAACTGAAGCCCGAGAAGGTGGTGCAGGTGCTGGAGACCTTCCAAGCCTGCGACCCTTATCTGATGCGTACTACCGACTCTCCCCTCCCCCCTTTTGGCTCCGTGTCAGCAGGTGTGGAACCGCTACGCCAATGGTCAACCCACACTATTGGAGGAGCAGGCAGAGGCGTTTCGTGCCTATTTTGAGTGAAATGTTGTGTTGCAGTACAATACAAGCGCAATATAACTCACTACGCTTCAACAATCACCATACAACAAACGACGATATAATAAGTGGCAATACAACAAAAGGATTCCTCTCTTCGGAAAGGAATCCTTTTGTATGTTGTCCTAAGCGGATTCGAACCACTACAAACAGAACCAAAACCTGTTGTGCTACCATTACACCATAGGACAAAATCCAGGTGCAAAGTTACGGAGATTTTCTTATATTGCAAAATTTTGTGGTCAAAAATGCAATAGATGGCTCCATCTTTTGCCCAGCGGAATCATTTTCAGAACATCTTGATGACGCGGCGCAGTCCTGCTACGAGCGTATCGACCTCCTCTCGCGTGTTGTAGAAGGAGAACGATGCGCGCACGGTGCCGAGTATGCCGAGGCGGTCCATGAGGGGTTGGGCGCAATGGTGGCCTGTGCGCACGGCAATGCCCAGTTGGTCGAGGAGCGTGCCGAGGTCGGCATGGTGGATGTCGGCGACGTTGAAGGAGATGACGGCGTCAGCCTCCAAGCCTTTGCCGTGGCCATAGATGTGCATTCCCTCGATCTCACGAAGCTGCTGCAGGGCGTAGTCGGTGAGATCGTGCTCATACGCCTGAATGTTCTCCATGCCAATAGCTGAGACGTAGTCGATCGCCTTGGCAAGTCCGTTGGTGGCGATGTAGTCAGGCGTTCCAGCCTCAAACTTCAGTGGTGGACGCTCGAAGGTGGTGTGGTCGAAACTCACCCGCTCGATCATCTCGCCACCTCCTTGGTATGGCGGCAGTCTGTCG
>OHCZ01000886.1_pt1 | contig 13872 bp, 9 predicted proteins | sample 1566891 | NCBI WGS metagenome assembly OHCZ01 (sample SAMEA3879510, study PRJEB24766) | human gut metagenome | biome: human-associated habitat; feature: feces | place: USA | collected 1985/1987
CAAAAATCGCATTATCTACCGGTTTTTTATCCAATCGCTTATATTGGAAAAATAATTGTCCTTCTCCTATAAACTCTTTACGCATATCTTTCAATAACTCTATATGAAATCCTTCCAATGAACCAATGCTCTTTTCTAGATTGGTAGTCAAAATACCTCTTGCATAACGTACTTCATCCAACATCTTACCAGCTTGGGAATATTCGCTTTTACGAGCAAAATACTCGCCCATAATGTAATACATCTCACTCAAGCGTATCCCCGGAATCATATCCGAACCATCTTGTCCCAACTTAATATCGTATTTCAAAGAATATACATTGGATGTGAAAGCCCCCGTTTGCAAAGAGAAACGTTTATCCTCTTTTTTCTCCTCTTCACTTGCAAAAATATTATCACTATCGAGAATAAACATCGTTTGATTTCCTTTTGTAATATAAGGAATATAGTCTTCTTGCAATGTTTTATTAAAGAAACACATAATAATGCTATTATAGTCCTTCAAATTCGTATCCAAGCTTGAGTAACTAACAAAATTGAAACAGGGTTCTGAAGTATTTCCATTCGGATAAGTAGCTTCCACTACCTCTTTCGCCTCTTTGTAAGCTAGCTCATACTCTCCTCCCCAATAATATACACGCGCCAGAATAGCAGCTACGGCATAGTAATTCATACGATATCCTCTATAAGCAAAGAATATATCACTGGATGCTATATCATTAGAAAGTATACTAGACGCCAGCATACGATAACCCGTACTCATCCAGATTTTATGTTCATCAGTTATATCACATTTAGATAATAGTTCTTTCGCAGCTTTTAGATCCCTGATTGCCTTCGAAAGAATCTCTTTGCTGCCCTCATAGGAAGGTACAAGGGTAGGATACACCTCTACATAAGGAATATAAGACTTGCCATCATCCTTAGAGATAGCAGGAGCAAACAAGCGAAGCAGATCAAAATGCATGAAAGCGCGCAATGCCAGTGCTTCTCCCCAAATCATGTTTTTTTCAAATTCCCCCTCTTTAAAAACGGAAGGACTTGCTTCACTAACATTGAGAATCAAGTTATTACAATTAGCAATATTATTATAACTGACAGACCATATATTGGAAATGAATGTTTTTACATCCGAGTCCTCAAACTGAAACTTTGCAGACTTATAGTAAGCCGAAGTCTTTGGTATAAAATTACTGCCATTATCTGTTTTATAATATTGTGCAATTGCATCCATAAATCCCCATGACATAGTTTGCCCATACATGGAGGAAGTTCCCAGATTCAGATATATTCCGTTCAGAGCATTACGATATCCATCTCCTATTTCGAAAAGCTTGTCTCCATTCACTTGGTTACTCGGTGATACGTCCAGCCAATCACTACAACTTGCAGTACACAGACTTATTACCAACAGTAACATGGTATATAATTTCTTCATATTATTCGTCTACTTTAAACTATTAAAAACTCATCTTTACTGAAGCCGCAAAAGAACGTGAATACGGATAATCCAAACCACGTTCGGCACGTACAGTAGCAGCACGGAACAAATCATTCCCCGAAAGTTCTACACGCAACAGACCGATATGCGCTTTCTTCACCCATGCAGCATCGAAATCGTATCCTAAAGTAAGAGAGTTGAATGTCAACACATTATAATCCTGAACAAAACGACTGGTAGGACGAGTCACCGCAACCACACCATTTGTCTGCAAGCGTCCGTAAGGAGTACAATCTCCTGGGTTTTGCCAACGTCCCGTTAACACTCGACGGTCTACATTGCTACTTTGAATATGCGCATTCTCTACTTTACTGACCAAAGTAGAATTATAACGCTGTCCACCAAATTCATACATAAAAGTAGAATAGAGAGAGAATTGCTTCCAACGTAGATTAAACCCAAAAGTACCCTGAAGTTTAGGTTCTTCGTTTCCAATTACCACCTGATCGGCTGCATTCCAATCATACGTTATCGTACCGTCCGGACGAAGATAAATCTCCTTACCGTCTGCAGGATTGATACCTAATGAGCGTACACCAAAAATAGATGTCAACGAACCACCCTCTACATACTGCAAGTAAGTTTCACTGTACTTAGAATCACCTTTTTCTGAATTATATTTAGTATATTTTTCTTGTACACGCTTATTGTATTCTTTCAGGCTATCCGATATTTTTGTAATCTCGTTTGTATTATGAGCCATATTTGCAAAAGCTGCAACAAACCAATCTTTTGTATTCAAGATAGTACTTCTCAACTGAATCTCAACCCCTTTATTCATCACCTCACCGATATTATCTTTATAAGAAGTAAAACCTGTAGAGCTAGGCAACGTGACATTGTTTACCAAGTCCACTGTTTTCTTACGATAATAAGAGAAATTCATTTGAAATAATCCTTTGAACATATCAACGTCCAATCCCAAATCCATATTATGAGTTTTCTCCCAACCCAATGCACTGTTTCCTAATGCCATTAGTGATGCGCCCAGACCTGTTTTGAACCAATTGTCTGTAACTATTTTATAAATTGTCTGTGCCTCATAGGGTGAAAAGTCTACCTTACCGGTAATACCGTAAGTTCCACGGATTTTAAGGCGATCCATCCATTCAAACTGCTTCATAAACTTATAATTGTGCAAGTTTAAACCAAGACCACCAGAAAAGAAAGGTGCAAAACGTTGATCAGCACCAAACTCCGAATTTCCGTCGAAACGTACCGAAACGTCTGCCAAATAAATATTATCAAATGAATAGTTGAAAGTTCCTAATGCACCGAAAAGGCGACTTTTACTATCTGAGTTAGAAGGCAATCCGGATACTTTATTGGCGTAACCCGGGGATGACAATTCGCCAGAAGGAAACCCTTTATAAGTGATACCAAAACTATCACCCGTACTTGAAGTCGCATTCACACCAACCAAGAAATTCAGGTTATGTTTCTTTATATTCCGATTATAAGATAAAGTGGCAGTAGCATCCCAACTCAAACTATTAACAGTAGCTACATCCAATCTTCCTGAAACTACATTAGTTAAGCCTAACAACTCATCATTCTTTTTTGAACGCGGATCAAGAAAGGTACGCGCATCCGAATTTGACTTCGTAACACTGAATTGTCCTTTTAGTAACCAGTAACTATCGATATTCCACAGTAGTTCTGTATTATTAATTAATTCCCATGACTTATTACGGTCATAGTTTTTTAATGTTGCTTCATACAAAGGATTTACTTCCCCTGAACCTCCAGTCCATGGGTAAGTCGTCTCCAAGTATTTTCCATTCTCATCCTTATATTCATCATATGGCAACTTTGAAGTATAGTCAGAAAAGCTTCCATAAGGAGACTCCTGAGACCGGGTATAAGTATATGAGAAATAGTTTCTTACCTGAAAAGCTCCAAGGCGATAAGACAAAGATAGGCCACCAGCCATACGGTCGCGATAAGAACCTTTCATAACACCTTCTCCACTATTATAAGAGAAATCGGCTCCCCAACGCAAATCATCCGTACCGCCATCCAAATACAAACTATGTTTGTGATTGAATACTGTACGAAGCGGTTTGGACAACCAATAAGTATCTACTCCGCGAACCACATTGTTCAATTTTTGGTTATAAAGTACATCCAAACGGTTTTGCTCACTTGCACCGTCTTCCGGTTTAGCTGTAAACATGCCGGCAGCTACTTCCGTTTCCAACTTTTCCCGCGCATTCATCAAATTATAATCAGTCAAGTCGGGATATTCCAACGTTCCGGTAAAGTTATAATCAATATTGACTTTACCCTGTTTCGGAGTTACTGTTGTAATAATAACCACACCATTAGCTGCACGAGAACCATACATAGCCGTAGCAGCAGCATCTTTCAAGATAGTAATGCTCTCAATACGGCTAGGATCCATATCATACAACTTCTGCACACTAATCTCAAAACCATCCATGATAAAAGTCGGAAGATTAGGATTGTTCTTCAATGATGTTTTAGAAAGGCTTTGCGCATCCAACTGAGTAGTTCCAATACCGGAACGTCCACGGATATATAACTCCGGAACATTATTCGGATTCGAACCTGCTAAATTATTTTCAGCAATACGAAAAGAAGGGTCGAACGTTTGCAAAGCTCCTAATACATTTGTTTTGGAAACCGACATCAACTGATCTGCCGTAACCGTCACAGAAGTACCCGTAAAGCTATTTTTACTGATCTTTGCATAACCGGTTACCACCACCTCTTCCAATTGCTTTGAATCGGGTTTCAACTTAAAAGTATGCACTTTATCAAGATTGAGCTTGCCAGTATGTATTTCCAAAGTTTGCATGCCTACAAAGGAAAGACGAATTGTTACATCTCCTTCAGGAAGTCCTAAAGAAAAAGCACCGTCTGCATCAGTCATTGTTCCGATATTTCTTTCTTTCCCCAGTATCAGCACCGTCACACCCGGCAGTTCGCCACCCTGTTCATCCACCACTTTACCTTCCAACGTACGTGTCTTCTGATCTTTCTTCTTGATGACCACAATACCATCTTTGGTAGCATAAGTGAAACCTTTAGGTGAAAGAACGCGGTCCAGCAATTCCTTCCAAGACTCGTTGGCAGCTTTTACAGTCACCGGTTCAACTCCTTTAAACATCTGAGAGTTATAAAGCATGTTGATTCCAGCTTTCTGTTTTACCGTGTTTAAAAATGTTTCCATCGGCACATCCTTCAAATCAAGTGTCACTTTCTTCTCATCAGGTGGAAGTGCCCATGCACTGAGAACCATACTCAATGCAAAAAGACATAGCATAAAGACTCTTCTTTTTTTCATAATTTTTAAATCAAAACTCAATATTACTCATTCTCATATATCAATATATTTCTTCCGTTTATTCTATAGTAGATATCGCCGGTTAGTTCTAATGCATTCAGGAAAGTATTGATCGTGCCATATCGCTGCAAGTCACCACTATAAGTCAGGTCGCGCAGAGACTCCTTCTCATAATAGACATGAACATCATACCAGCGCTCGAAGGTTTTCATGATATCGCCCAGCCGTTTGTTGTTGAAAACATATACACCTTGTGCCCAGCCGATATATTCATTAACATCCACCGCCCGCTTTTCAATGCCACGGGAAGAGACGACTGCCTGTTCACCCGGCGCCAGCGTAATAGTATTCTGATCGGGTGTCGAGAAATTTACTTTCCCATATACAAGAGTGGTATAGCATGCATCCGCATCATTATAAGCATTAATATTAAATGCCGTACCAAGTACCGTTACTTCTCCGAAACGAGTCCGGACCACAAACGGATGTTCCTCATCCTTTCTCACATCAAAATAGGCTTCACCTTCCAGTGTCACAATTCGCCGCTTTCCGACAAAACGGACCGGATAAAGCAATTTAGAACCGGCATTCAAATGAACAGTGGTTCCATCAGCAAGAAGGACAGTATTCTCTCCTCCCCGTGGTATAACCAGTTCATTTGACTTCACCGGACTTTCATCGACGTTTTCTTCTTCGTGTTGTTGTGTTGTGACGGTCGGTCGATATGACAGCACCCCTTTATTGTATTTCACCTGGACGCCGTCTACTATTACATTTATATCTTTCTTTTGTACATCAATAGTGCTTCCATCGGGCAAAGTCAGCACTGCCTGTTTGCTACCTGGCTTGATTTGCGCGATACGTGCCTGAGACTCCTCCACTGCCTGATAATGATTCACTGCATAAAAAGAAATTCCTACTCCCAGTACTACCATCGCTGCGGCAGCATACCACCATGTCCGGATACGGTGGATCTTTCCACCGGACGAGTTCTCTTTTTGTTGAATTTGTTGAAGGAAATGCTCGTAAGCCTTTTCCGATGAATATTCTTTATACTTATTAAAAGCATCTTTTAATTCCTCACTATCCTGCAATTTCTCATACACGGCTTTCAGTTCCGGATGCATAGATAAACGTTGTTCCAACACCTGCTGCTCTTTGTCGCTTGCATCTCCCAAAAGAGCCTTTTTTATCAAAGAGGCATCTTGATATGTGTTTTCTAACTTTTTCATAATTTTATCTATTTCTAATGAGGATTTTATCTTTGCTTTACTATAATTATACATAACGTCCATAAATGGGTGACAAAAAGATGATTATTTTTTATGAGACACTCTCCGTACGAAAACAGAAAAGAATGAAAAACTATCATTATGACATTATTCAGCAACAAAAATGACATATTTAACAAACCATTCCCTTTTCGGAATCAAAATTCAGCCATCAATAAATGACAATTAGGCATCTTAAAAAATATTTGTTTTTTTCCGTTACCGCTATTAAAATGATGTATTTTTTAGCTTTTATCAAGGAGTTTGAAACTCATATTTCATCATCATCCGTCACTTTCGAACTTAGCTCATTGATATACAATGCGATAAAAGTGACGAGAAGCAGTGACGACAGAGTGATAACAAAAATATTTCAAATCTTATCGTCACTTTCTACTAAAAGAATGACGCGCTGTACTTCATAAAAAGGTCCTTGATTTAACCATAAATGCCTGCTTTATTAATCTATTCCCAATGCCGGACCAATGTAATAAGACACCGACAAGACTTCATTTCACATACATGGTCCCATCGCTTTGCGGACATGATCCCATGGACTCACGTACGTAATCCGAATGGTTTACAGACATGGAACGAACACATATAGCTTACTAAAAATGCTAACCAAGCTTTGTTTACCTGTTAAACATACCGGCTCATCCACTTAAATAAGCCACATCACAGTCACTTCACCCCCACAAAAGCAAGGATGCACAGCCCGGTTTTTAATAAAAGATAAGAGTAAGAAGTACAGAATAACTGGAATTTGCCAGCTTCTCGCGTAAGAATTTATAGCTACGGCTTTTCTGAGTTTTAACCGTATTGATGCTAACTCCCAGCCGGGATGCGATTTCGTCCCACGAATGTCCTTCAATTCTCAGCAGGATGATACGGCGTTGTTCGGCAGGAAGCTCCTCGATATAGAAATAAAGTTGTCGGATAGCTTCTTCTTTCACAGTCAAAGCATACAGCATTTCCTCGTCTTCAAAATCTTCTTCCTGAGGCAAGCCATTCAATATAGAATCATGAATCTGATGGTTGCGGATATACAACAGTGCATTATTATAGCAGGCACGATAAAGATAATTAGTCAGCTCACGGGAGTCGGAAAAAGTACGCTTACCTTCCCACACGGATATAAACACCTCCTGAACCAGATCTTCTACGGCATCGGTGAGGAACAGGATTTTCTCGACATATGAGCACAAGGCCGCATAATAGCGATTATAAAAGTCCCTCCAGATTCCCTTATCTTTCTGGTTGACACCTGCTACTATCAAATCATCTTTATCGCTCATACGGCAACAAGATTAATCAAACAATAAAAGACTCTCTTCAAATTACTGCAAAAACTGGTTATAATAGATATGACTTACAAATATATCTGTTTTTTCAGTATGTAAGTTCACCCCTCATATAAAAAAATAGAATAAAGGGGCATAAAATAAAAAAAGAGCGAATAACTCCGCCCCACCTAAAGAATCCCCCATAAATGGGATTCTTTTTTCTGCATCTCAATTTACCTTTTACCTGAAAACTACTTTTTTCTAATACCTAATCAAAACAATCTTTTTCCTAAAAACTAATCTTAAAATCTAATACCTTAATTTTATAAACTAATACTACTCTTTTGTTATTACCTTTTTCTAATACCTAAAAATCTCAGTAGTTTCACAACTACACTGCAAAGGTAGAGGTGTTTTGGAAAACAACAAGAATTCTTATGCTAAAAAACATGTTTTACCTTATTTTTTTGATTTATGTCAAGAGAAAGAGTGGAGGTTGGGTATAAAACATACATCCGAATGCTGATTTGATACAAATTCTATCCAAACGCTCCGTTCATCTTCTATTTCATCACAGGGCCGCGCACTTTTTCAAGTGACAAAAAGTAAGCCTAGAATGTCGAAAAAGAGCATTTACATCTCTTTTTGAAAGGAATCGAAGCCTTGACACAAAAGAAAAGAAGTCAGAAACGTTACATCTTGCATATTTCCAATCCAAAATTACGGCGTTTTTTTGCGCCCGCCCCGCCTCCTCCTCGAAATTTCGGAAGCAAAAACCGGCAGAAGATACAACTCTCGCAACTTTTCCGTAACTTTGCAGCGTTTGATAATAAATAAGGTAGAATGGATTTTAAGTACGATGTAATTGTAATTGGTGCCGGACATGCTGGTTGTGAAGCGGCAGCCGCCGCTGCGAATTTAGGTTCCAAAACTTGTCTGATCACAATGGACATGAACAAGATCGGACAGATGAGTTGCAATCCGGCAGTAGGAGGAATCGCCAAAGGACAAATAGTACGCGAAATAGACGCACTGGGCGGACAGATGGGATTGGTGACGGATGAAACTGCTATCCAGTTCCGAATCCTGAACCGCTCGAAAGGTCCCGCTATGTGGAGTCCCCGCGCTCAATGCGACCGTGCCAAGTTTATCTGGTCATGGCGTGAGAAACTGGAAAATACTCCCAACCTTCATATCTGGCAGGACACCGTCTGCGAATTGCTCGTTGAAAACGGTGAAGTAGTCGGACTCGTCACTCTTTGGGGTGTCACATTCAAAGCGAAATGTATCGTACTGACCGCAGGAACATTCTTGAACGGACTCATGCACGTAGGCCGCCACCAATTGCCCGGCGGAAGAATGGCAGAACCCGCATCTTACCAGCTGACAGAATCCATCGCCCGACATGGCATTGCCTACGGAAGGATGAAGACCGGCACACCGGTACGAATCGACGCACGCAGCATCCACTTCGATCTGATGGATACACAAGACGGAGAATGCGACTTCCACAAGTTCTCATTCATGAATACCAGTACGCGCCATTTGAAGCAACTGCAATGCTGGACCTGCTATACCAACGAAGAAGTGCACCGGATTCTGCGCGAAGGGCTGCCGGATTCTCCCCTGTTCAACGGACAGATTCAAAGTATCGGTCCGCGCTATTGCCCCAGCATCGAAACCAAGATTGTCACCTTCCCCGACAAAGAGCAGCACCAACTGTTCCTCGAACCCGAAGGTGAAACAACACAGGAATTATACCTGAACGGATTTTCTTCTTCTCTTCCGATGGATATTCAGATCGCCGCGCTGAAAAAAGTACCGGCATTCAAGGATATCGTCATCTATCGTCCCGGATATGCGATTGAGTACGATTACTTCGACCCCACCCAATTAAAACATTCGCTGGAATCGAAGATTATCAAAAACCTGTTCTTTGCCGGGCAAGTGAACGGAACAACCGGTTACGAAGAAGCGGGAGGACAAGGACTGATCGCCGGAATCAACGCACACATCAACTGTCACGGTGGTGAAGCCTTCACACTGGCTCGCGACGAAGCATATATCGGTGTATTGATAGACGACCTGGTGACCAAAGGAGTAGACGAACCATACCGTATGTTCACTTCACGTGCCGAATACCGTATTCTTCTCCGCATGGACGACGCCGACATGAGACTGACCGAAAGAGCATATCACCTCGGACTGGCAAGAGAGGATCGCTACCAATTAATGAAGACCAAGAAGGAGGCATTAGAGCAGATAGTAAATTTCGCAAAGAACTATTCGATGAAACCGGCATTAATTAATGATGCCCTCGAAAAGTTGGGAACAACTCCCCTTCGTCAAGGCTGTAAGCTGATCGAAATTCTCAATCGTCCGCAAATCACGATTGAGAATATCGCGGAACATGTCCCCGCCTTCCAAAGAGAATTAGAAAAAGCAACCGCTGCAGACTCCGACCGTAAAGAAGAGATTCTGGAAGCGGCAGAAATACTGATCAAGTATCAAGGCTATATTGACAGAGAGCGAATGATAGCAGAAAAGCTGGCACGCCTGGAAAGCATCAAGATCAAAGGCAAATTTGATTATGCTTCCATCCAGTCGCTATCTACGGAAGCTCGTCAGAAGCTAGTGAAGATTGATCCGGAAACGATTGCTCAAGCGAGCCGGATCCCGGGAGTATCACCAAGCGACATCAACGTATTGCTGGTACTTTCCGGCCGATAAGCGGCAACGTTTCACGTGAAACAAATCATTTAAAGAAACGAGATAAACCAATGATTATGAGCAAAGAAACGCTAATTAAAAGCATCCGGGAAATTCCCGATTTTCCGATCCCCGGAATCCTTTTCTACGATGTCACCACCCTGTTTAAAGACCCTTGGTGCTTGCAAGAATTATCGAACATCATGTTCGAAATGTACAAGGATAAAGGTATCACCAAAGTAGTAGGTATAGAATCCAGAGGATTCATCATGGGGCCTATCCTAGCTACCCGACTGAACGCAGGTTTTATTCCTATCCGCAAGCCGGGCAAACTTCCCGCAGAGGTGATCGAAGAAAGCTACGACAAAGAATATGGCACGGACACTGTGCAGATTCATAAGGACGCACTCGATGAAAACGACGTAGTTTTACTACACGACGACCTGCTGGCAACGGGAGGAACTATGAAAGCAGCCTGCGAACTGGTGAAGAAACTGAAGCCTAAAAAGGTATATGTAAACTTCATTATCGAATTGAAAGACCTGAATGGCAAATCCGTATTCGGAGATGACGTAGAAGTAGAATCCGTATTGACTTTATAAACAAATTGCTTATATTTGCAGGGCGTAGAGAATCTACGCCCTTTTTTATTTCCCGCTATTTCATCTATAACGATTATGAATACAGAACCGGAAGCCAAAACGAATGAATATCTGAGAGGTATTGTAGCCAACCTGCCCGAAAAGCCGGGAGTCTATCAGTATCTGAACACAGAAGGGACTATTATATACGTTGGAAAGGCTAAAAACCTAAAAAAAAGGGTATATTCTTACTTCAGCAAAGAGCATGAACCCGGCAAGACACGAGTATTGGTCAGCAAGATTGCCGATATCCGTTACATCGTTGTTAACACCGAAGAAGATGCATTATTGCTGGAAAACAATCTGATCAAGAAATATAAGCCCCGCTACAATGTATTGCTGAAGGACGACAAGACCTACCCTTCCATCTGCGTGCAGAATGAATACTTTCCACGCATTTTCAGGACTCGAAAGATTATCAAAAACGGTTCTTCTTATTATGGTCCCTACAGCCACCTTCCTTCGATGTATGCGGTGCTCGACCTGATCAAGCATCTATACCCGTTGCGTACCTGCAATCTGAACCTTTCTCCGGAGAACATACGGGCGGGAAAGTTCAAGGTTTGTCTGGAGTATCACATCAAGAAGTGCGCCGGACCATGCGTTGGACTGCAATCGCACGAGGATTATCTGAAGAACATCGATGAAATCAAAGAGATTTTGAAAGGAAATACGCAGGATATTAGCCGTATGCTGGTAGAAAAGATGCAGGAACTGGCCAATGAAATGAAGTTTGAAGAGGCTCAGAAGATTAAGGAGAAGTATCTGCTGATAGAGAATTACCGGTCTAAATCGGAGGTAGTAAGTTCTGTCCTGCACAATATCGACGTCTTTTCCATCGAAGAAGACGATTCAAATTCGGCTTTCGTCAACTATCTGCACATCACCAATGGCGCCATCAATCAGGCATTCACCTTTGAGTACAAGAAGAAGCTAAATGAATCGAAAGAAGAGTTACTGACGCTAGGCATTATTGAAATGCGGGAGCGCTACAAGAGCCATTCACGGGAGATTATTGTTCCTTTCGAACTTGATCTGGAGTTGAATAATGTCGTTTTCACCGTTCCTCAAAGGGGAGATAAGAAAAAACTGCTCGATCTTTCTATCCTAAATGTGAAGCAATATAAGGCCGACCGATTGAAACAAGCCGAGAAACTGAACCCGGAGCAGCGCAGTATGCGTCTGCTGAAAGAAATACAAAACGAACTGCATTTAGACAAGCCACCTTTGCAGATTGAATGTTTCGATAACTCGAATATACAAGGATCGGATGCCGTAGCTGCCTGCGTAGTATTCAAAAAGGCGAAACCATCGAAGAAAGATTACCGTAAATACAATATTAAGACGGTCGTGGGACCGGATGATTACGCTTCCATGAAAGAGGTGGTCAGACGACGTTATCAGCGCGCCATTGAAGAAAATTCTCCCCTTCCCGACCTGATTATTACCGATGGTGGTAAAGGACAAATGGAAGTCGTCAGAGAAGTAATCGAGGATGAACTGCATCTGAATATTCCGATTGCCGGTTTGGCTAAGGATAATAAGCATCGCACGTCAGAGCTACTTTTCGGGTTTCCCGCACAGACGATTGGGATCAAACAACAAAGTTCTTTATTCCGTCTGCTGACGCAGATTCAGGATGAAGTACACCGTTTTGCTATTAGTTTCCATCGTGATAAACGCAGCAAACGACAAGTTGCGTCCGCACTGGATACCATCAAAGGTATCGGAGAAAAGACAAAAACAGCACTTTTGAAAGAGTTTAAGAGCGTAAAACGAATAAAAGAAGCCTCTTTTGAGGAGATTGTCGCTATCATCGGAGAAGCGAAAGCCAAGACCGTAAAAGAGGGATTAAGCAATGAATCATCAAAAAATGAACAAGAAGCCGGCTGAATGGAGCCAGTTATCTTCCTATCATTTTTAGCCTCGGATTACACAGATTGCACGGATTTCACGGTTAAATTACTAAAAACTGCGTTATCCGTGCAATCTGTATAATCCATGCCTAAATAATAAACCATTAAAGCTTTCGGCAAAACCTTATAATATTTTCCTGTCAACACACCGTTTTCTCTTTCGAATTTTGTAAATTTGCCTTTCCTAACCACGAAATAGAATAAATAACAATGCGAATAGTTATACAACGGGTAAGCCATGCATCAGTAACCATTGAAGGACACTGCAAATCGTCCATCGGAAAAGGGATGCTGATATTAGTTGGCATCGAAGAATCAGACGGGCAGGAAGACATCGACTGGCTCTGCAAAAAGATAGTAAATCTACGTATCTTCGACGATGAAAATGGAGTAATGAATAAGTCTATTCTGGAAGACGGAGGCGAGATTCTGGTCGTCAGCCAGTTCACTCTGCACGCTTCCACCAAGAAAGGGAACCGCCCCTCCTACTTAAAAGCGTCTAAACCGGATATCGCCATTCCGATGTATAAAGCTTTTTGCGAAGAGGTAGGGCTTCAACTCGGAAAACCTGTACAAACCGGAACATTCGGAGCTGATATGAAAATTGAACTTTTAAACGACGGGCCGGTTACTATTATTATCGACTCTCAAAATAAAGAATAAGTATGGCAAAAATTCAATCTTAAAGGGAACGGATTTTGAGAAGGGTGCCAAGGCAAAAGAGCGAAATGCGCAGATTGGAGGGCATAAGGCATAATGGATGAAAGATGGTATACAATGGATCGTCCTAAAAGTAAATATCCAAAGATGTCGATGTTAGATCGTGCCGCTCAATTTGCACCTTTTGCAGCTTTAACGGGTCATAAAGAGGCGATATTGGAACAACAAAGAATAACTCAGACAAAACGCATTTTATCGAATGAAGAAAAGCTTAGAATCAATGAAAAAATCATTGAATTGATGAATTTAAAATCGAAATGCAGAATCACTTATTTTGAAAAGGATAAGACAAAAAGTGGTGGTCAGTACCTAAATAGAGTTTTATCTTTTAAGCGGTTGGATGAATTAAATAAGACTTTATTTTTTAAAGAGAATATTCAGATACAAATAGAGGATATTGTAGATATTGAAATATGGGAACAGTGGGGTAACCAAAATCATTTAGGGTTTTAGCGCAATCATTTGGGGCCTAGTTCGGGGCCTGTGAATATTCGTTAAAATTTCAAATTCAAAAGAGA
>OHCZ01000905.1_pt1 | contig 13658 bp, 9 predicted proteins | sample 1566891 | NCBI WGS metagenome assembly OHCZ01 (sample SAMEA3879510, study PRJEB24766) | human gut metagenome | biome: human-associated habitat; feature: feces | place: USA | collected 1985/1987
GGGTTCTTCTATTGCAACTTGTATTTCTGATATTCCGTTTGACGGTCCTTGTGCGGCAACACAGATTGGTATGGTAAACGGAGAACTGGTTGTAAACCCTTCTCTGGCACAGAAAGAAATTTCTGACCTTCAGCTTACAGTTGCTTCTACAAGAGAAAAAGTCATTATGATTGAGGCAGGAGCAAATGAAATTCCTGAAGCAAAAATGATTGAGGCAATTTTCAAAGCACATGAAGTAAATCAGGAAATTATTGCATTTATTGATAAAATCGTTGCAGAGTGCGGAAAAGAAAAACATAGCTATGAAAGCTGTGCAGTTCCGGAAGAACTGTTTGCTGCAATTAAAGAGATTGTAACTCCGGAAGAAATGGAAGAAGCTGTATTTACAGATGAAAAACAGGTTCGTGAAGAAAATATCCGTGTGATTACAGAAAAATTAGAAGAAGCATTTATAGATAATGAAGAATGGCTCTCTCTCCTTGGCGAAGCCATTTACCAATATCAGAAAAAAACTGTAAGAAAAATGATCTTAAAAGATCACAAACGTCCGGACGGACGTGCGATCGATCAGATCCGTCCGCTGGCAGCAGAGATCGACATTCTGCCGCGTGTACACGGTTCCGGTATGTTCACCCGCGGTCAGACTCAAATCTTAAATGCCTGCACCCTGGCGCCTTTATCTGAGGCTCAGAAGATTGACGGCATGGATGTAAATGAGACAAGCAAGCGTTATATGCATCATTATAACTTCCCCTCCTTTTCTGTAGGTGAGACAAAGCCAAGCAGAGGACCGGGCCGTCGTGAGATCGGACATGGCGCACTGGCTGAGCGTGCATTAGTTCCTGTACTTCCAAGTGAAGAAGAGTTCCCATATGCGATCCGTACTGTATCTGAGACTATGGAGTCTAATGGTTCTACTTCCCAGGCAAGTATCTGTGCATCCACTCTGTCCTTAATGGCAGCAGGTGTACCGATCAAGCGTATGGTAGCTGGTATCTCCTGTGGTCTGGTAACAGGTGAGACTGATGACGATTACATCGTTCTGACCGATATCCAGGGTCTGGAAGACTTCTTCGGCGATATGGACTTTAAGGTAGGCGGTACTGAAAAGGGTATCACTGCTATCCAGATGGATATTAAGATCCATGGTCTGACCCGTCCGATCATTGAAGAGGCAATTGCAAGAACCCGTGAAGCAAGAATGTACATCTTAGACAATGTTATGAAGCCAGTTATCTCCGAGCCTAGAAAGCACTTAAGCCAGTATGCTCCAAAGATCAAGCAGATCACCATTGATCCTCAGAAGATCGGCGATGTAGTTGGTAAGCAGGGCAAGGTGATCAACAAGATCATCGAAGAGACCGGCGTTAAGATCGACATCAGCGATGATGGTATTGTAAATGTTTGCGGTACTGACGAGGCTATGATCGACCGCGCTATCGCTATTATTACAGGAATTGTTACTGATATCGAAGCTGGAATGGTATTTACCGGCAAGGTAGTACGTATCATGAACTTCGGCGCATTTGTACAGCTGGCACCAAACAAAGACGGTATGGTACACATCTCCAAGCTGTCTGATAAGCGTGTTGCAAAGGTAGAAGATGTTGTAAACATCGGCGACGAAGTAACTGTTAAGGTTGCAGAAGTTGACAAGATGGGAAGAATTAACCTGACCATGAGACCAAGTGACCTGGCAGAGAAGAAGGAAGAAAAAGAAGAAAACTAAAATCAGAGGGTGAGAAAATGAAAGTAAGAACAAGATATGCACCAAGCCCTACAGGAAGAATGCATGTTGGAAATTTGAGAACAGCTCTGTATGCGTACCTGATCGCAAAACATGAGGGAGGCGACTTCCTTTTAAGAATTGAAGATACAGACCAGGAACGTTATGTAGAAGGCGCTGTAGATATCATTTACAGAACCCTGGAAGAAACCGGTCTGGTCCACGATGAGGGACCAGACAAGGATGGCGGCTGCGGTCCTTATGTTCAGAGTGAGCGCCAGGCTTCCGGAATTTATATGGAGTATGCAAAGCAGCTGGTAGAAAAAGGAGAAGCATATTACTGCTTCTGTACACCAGAGCGTCTGGAGTCCTTAAGAAAGACTGTAAACGGTGAGGAGATCATGACCTATGATAAGCATTGCCTGCATCTGTCTAAGGAAGAGATAGAAGCCAATCTGGCAGCAGGAATGCCTTATGTAATCCGCCAGAACAATCCTACTGAGGGAACGACTACCTTTAATGATGAGATTTACGGCGATATTACGGTAGACAACTCTGAGCTGGATGATATGGTTCTGATTAAATCCGATGGCTATCCTACCTACAACTTTGCAAACGTAGTAGACGATCATCTTATGGGCATTACCCATGTAGTAAGAGGAAATGAGTATCTTTCTTCTTCACCAAAGTACAACCGTCTGTATGACGCTTTCGGCTGGGAAGTGCCGGTTTATGTACACTGCCCGCTGATCACAGATGAAAGCCATCACAAGTTAAGCAAGCGCTGCGGACATTCCTCTTTTGAGGACCTGGTAGAACAGGGCTTTGTTCCGGAAGCAATCGTAAACTATGTGGCACTTCTTGGCTGGTCTCCAGAAGGCAATAACGAGATCTTCTCTCTGGAAGAGATGGTAAAGGAATTTGATTACCACCGTATGAATAAGTCTCCGTCTGTTTTTGATATGACCAAGCTTCGCTGGATGAACGGCGAGTATATCAAGGCAATGGACTTTGATCGTTTCTATAAGCTGGCTGAGCCATACTTAAAAGAAGTGATCAAGAAAGACTTAGATCTTAAGAAGATTGCAAATATGGTAAAGACCAGAATTGAAGTATTCCCGGAGATCAGGGATCACATTGATTTCTTTGAGGAACTTCCTGAGTATGACATTGCTATGTATACTCACAAGAAGATGAAGACAAACCCAGAGACATCACTTGAGGTATTAAACGATGTAGTTCCTATTCTTGAAAGCTGTGATGATTTCTCAAATGATGCACTTTTTGAGACTCTTAAGGCATATGCTACAGAAAAGGGCTATAAGATAGGCTATGTTATGTGGCCAATCCGTACCGCTGTTTCAGGCAAGCAGATGACACCGGGCGGAGCTACAGAGCTTATGGAGGTGTTTGGCAAAGAGGAGTCTATAGCCAGAATTAAGAAAGGCATAGAAAAGCTTTCTAATAACTAATCTATTAACAAAGGGTATTTTATGAATTTTAACAAAGCCCAGCTTGGCGCCATCGAACACAAGGATGGCGCTATGCTTGTTTTAGCAGGACCGGGTTCCGGTAAGACCGCAGTTATCACACACAGGACTAAAAATTTAATAACAAAGCATCATGTGAAGCCTTCTGAGATTTTAGTTATCACCTTTACCAAGGCTGCTGCAAATGAGATGAAGGAGCGTTTTAATTCACTGATGAAAGACGAGAGGGTGAACGTATCTTTTGGTACTTTTCATGCTGTCTTTTTTACGATACTCAAATATGCATATCGCTTTACAAGTGCCAATATTGCTGATGAGTCTGTGAGATACGGCTTTATCAGGGAAATTTTATCCTACTACCGCCTTGAATACAAGGATGAGAATGAGTTTATAGGCAATTTACTTGCTGAAATCAGTCTGATTAAAAACAGCCGCATTGATATAGAAAATTTCTACTCGGGAGTGTGTGGTGAGGAAATATTCAGGGATATATATAAAAAATATGAGACAAGGCTTAAGGAAAACAGGCTTATTGATTTTGATGATATGCTCTCGTATACTTATGAGCTGTTTAAGGAAAGACCTGATATACTGGCATTGTGGCAGAACAAGTATAAATACATACTGATTGATGAGTTTCAGGATATTAACCGTCTGCAGTATGAGATTATAAAAATGCTTGCCGCTCCACAGAACAATCTGTTTATTGTAGGAGATGATGACCAGTCAATATACCGCTTCAGAGGGTCAAAGCCTGAGATAATGCTTGGGTTTGAGAAGGACTATCCGGATGCAAAAAGAATCCTTTTAGATACTAATTACAGATGTGGCAGATATATAGTGGAGGCCTCGCTGAATCTCATCTCGCACAACAGGGAGAGATTTGATAAGAAAATCATTGCGGCAAGCAAGTCAAAGGCACCTGTTACGTTTGCTGATTTTGAAAACAGAAGAGACGAAAATATCTTTCTTATACGCGATATAGATAAAAAGATAAAGGCGGGAGCTGTATTCAGCGACTTTGCGGTGCTTTTCAGGACAAATACCCAGCCAAGACAGCTTATAGAGCAGCTTATGAGCTATAATATCCCATTCAAAACCAAGGATAATATACCTAATATATATGAGCACTGGATTGCCAGAGATTTGTTTACATACCAAAGAATTGCAGGAGGCAGCAGAGACAGAGCTGATTTTTTGCAGATTATGAACAGACCTAAGCGGTATCTGTCAAGAGACAGCCTGTGTGATGCAACTGTGGCATTTGATGAGTGGATTAAGCTGTTTGATGAGAAGCCGTGGATAGCTGAGCGGATAGAAAAGCTTGAGTATGACATGAAGCTTATAAGCCGGATGAATCCATATGCCAGCATAAACTATATCAGAAGAGGGATTGGCTATGACGACTTTTTAGCTGAATATGCCGAGTATCGAAATATAAATAAAGAGGATTTGTTTGATATACTGGATGAAATCCAGTCAGGAGCCAAGGGCTTTGCTACATATGAAGAGTGGTATGAGCATATAAGGGAATATACAAAGCAGATGAAGCTTATGGCTTTATCGAAAGAAAGTGACCCTAATGCCGTGACACTTGCAACCCTTCACAGCTCAAAGGGGCTTGAATTTGAAAACGTGTATATAATTGATGCAAATGAAGGGATAATGCCGTATAAAAAGGCTGTGCTTGAAAAGGACATAGAGGAGGAGCGAAGGCTGTTTTATGTCGGCATGACCCGTGCAAAGACAAGCTTGTCTGTTTACTCGGTCAAGTCGGTAAACGATAAATCAGCCCAAGCCTCCAGGTTTGTCCGTGAAAGTAAAGAACCTAGACAAAATAATAGTAGAGATGATTAAATATCATCAAACATTTCGTCATCCAAAAGCTCATCGAATCTGTCGGCAGCAGCCTCGTACTCGTCGTCGGATTCGATGTTTTCTATTCTCGGAAGACCTTCCTCGTCCTCGAAATAGCGATACAGATACACTTCGCCACTCTCATTCTCGTTGCCATTTTTGTCTAACGGTAGAAGAGCTATGTAATCCTTGTGATCTGCATCAAAAATAGTGATAATCTTGCATTCGACACTTCCGTTGTCCAGATCAAGTGTCACGCGGATGTCGTCTGCCTCTTCAGGTGTAACAGGTGTTGCTTTTTCTGCCATATTGTACCTCTTTCTTTATAGTAATCTAAAGTAACTATTATATTATATCAAATTATTCTATACAAAAAAAGTCAAAACTAGTATAATAAATAAATACTAGAATTATTGATTGGATGGTGTTGCATGAATTTTCGACTAACAAAGGGAAACTTTTTAAAAACAGGTGCTTATATTGAGGGGGATAGTGCAGTATTCACCTTTGCAGAAAAAGAGGATGAATGCAGCATTGTTTTACTTGATAAATCGGGAAATACTGCCTGTGTGATTGATATACCTGCCGAGTATTCGACAGGCTCACTTTACTCTGTGAGACTTCATGGCTTTTGCGGGAATGAGTATGCATATTATTTTAGAATTAATGGAAAAAGGTGCATAGATCCCTATGCCACAAGAATTTTCGGCAGAGAAAAATGGAATGATAAAACAAGAAGTGACAATGACTACGAAATAGCCTGCGGGATAGACAGTAGTGATTTTGACTGGAAATATGACAGCTTTCCTGAGATAACCAGGGACCGGATGAAGCTGTATAAGCTGCATGTGAGAGGTTTTTCCATGGATGTTTCAGGGGACAAAAAGCATAAGGGCACCTTTGAGGCTGTATCTGACAGAATAAATTACATCAAGAAATTAGGCTTTACTTCAATTCTTCTCATGCCTGTATACGAGTTTGAAGAAATGACAATCCCTGTAAAGCACGATATTCCGGAATATGCAAAGCCGAAGTATTCCTTAAAGGATGAGCAAAGTGTGAACACCGACAGGCAAAATGACAAGGTCAATTTCTGGGGCTATACCTACGGCAATTATTTTGCCGTAAAAGCATCATATGCCAGTGACGCTTCAGGTGCATCCAATGAGCTTAGGCGTCTCGTTGAAAGGCTGCACAAAAATGGCATGGAATGTATCGTAGAGATGTATTTTCCGGACAGGACTGACCACAATCTGATACTTGATGCGCTCAGATACTGGGTCATGAGCTTTCATGTAGATGGTTTTAAGCTGCTTGGGGACAGGCTGCCTGTTACTGCGATTGTGCAGGATGCTCTCCTTAGCCGGACAAAGATACTCTATGATGGCTTTGATATGTCGGTTGTACCGCAAAACAGGACATATGAAAATCTCTACATCGACAAGGAGGAGTACCAGTTTGCGGCGCGTATGATGTTAAACCATATCAACTGCAATATGTATGAGCTTTTAAACCAGCAGAAAAAGCAGGGGGAGAATGTCGGATTTATAAACTATATATCAAGCAATAACGGCTTTACCCTGAGCGATTTATTCATGTACAATGACCGCCACAATGAGGCCAATGGTGAGAAAAATGCTGATGGTCCTTCATGGAATTTCAGCAATAATTACGGTTGTGAGGGTCCTTCGCGAAAGAGGTTTATCCGTGAGATAAGAAAACTTAAGTGGAAGGATGCCATGCTTCTTTTGTTTTTGGCACAGGGAGTGCCTATGATTATGGCAGGTGATGAGATCTGTAATTCACAGGATGGCAACAACAATGCTTACTGTCAGGACAACCCTACAGGCTGGGTGAACTGGTCAAATGAGCATAGCAGAAGGGAAAACATCAGGTTCTTAACCAGACTTATCAAATTCAGGGATGAGCATCCTGTTATTTCCTGTCCAAAGCCGTTTAAATTCAGCGATTACAAGGCTGTTGGGTATCCTGATTTGTCCTACCACTGCAAGAATGCCTGGATAGGCGAGTGTGATGCCACAAAGCTATGTGTAGGTGTGATGTACTGTGGTGATTACAATGAAGTGAATAAAGACTATGTATACGTAGCTTACAATTTTTATTCATCCAGGGAGAAGTTAGCTCTTCCTAAGCTAAAGAAAGGAATGAAATGGTATGCAGTCTGCGATTCTACGCTCAAAGAACCGTTTTATGACACTCCGGTGCTGTGTGAAAACCAGCAGTATGCAGATGTCTCACCGCAGTCGGTATACATCCTCATAGGCAGATAGACATATGAAAGCAATAAGACATTTTATAACAATTACACATCATAAGATTTTAGTCATGCAGGGGTGCTTTAGGATAGGGCTTTATAAACAGGGACTTCTTCATGACATGTCAAAATATTCACCGACTGAGTTTCTCGTCGGCTGCAGGTATTACAAGGGGTATATGAGTCCGAATAATGCGGAGAGAGCCGACAGGGGCTATTCATCTGCGTGGCTTCATCACAAGGGACGCAATAAGCATCACCTGGAGTACTGGATTGACTATGCTGTTTCAAAGCCGGGGGACGATAAAACACATACAAAAATGGAGGGCATGAAAATGCCCATAAGGTATGTCTGCGAGATGTTTATAGACCGTGTAAGCGCCTCAAAAAACTATCAGAAAGAAAAGTACACCGACAAAAGTGCGCTGGAATACTATGAAAAAAGCGTGGATCACTACATGATTCATCCCGATACAAAAGCAATGCTTGAGTATCTGCTTGTCATGCTCTCTGTAAAGGGAGAAGAATATACTTACAGCTACATAAAAAAAGAGGTTTTAAAAGGGCATATCCCATACGAAAAGGATAAAATAAATCAACTAGAACAGGGACTTCATGTCTGATGGAATATCAGATATGAGGTTCATTTTTTGTCCTGTGACAGGGTGCGTGAAAACAAGACGCCCTGAGTGCAGTGCTTGTCTGGATATATATGTATAGTCCGGATTATATAAAAAGTCACCTATCAGTGGAAAACCGATATACTTCATATGGACGCGTATCTGGTGAGTGCGTCCGGTAAGAAGTCTTAGCTTGACAAGCGATAAATTATTATCCGGGTTATATTTGATTCTGATAAAGTCGGTTACTGCATTTTCACCGCGTTTGAAATCAACACACCGCTCTATGGTGGAAGCATCCTTTCTTGCAATCGGAGCACTGATGCGCATGCATGCAGGTGTACACCCACTGCAGACGGCGTAGTATGTCCGGTGGATGGCACGCTTTGCGACAGCGTTGCCAAGTATCCCGCCTGCAAGTGCATGCTTTGCGACAATTGTAAGCCCTGTGGTATCTCTGTCAAGCCTGTTTATGCATCTGTATACAAACGGCTTATTCTGACTGCCATAATAGTACATGAGCGCATTTGCAAGCGTGTTGTCATGGTTTCCGGCGGAGGGATGGGCAGGCATATCAAACGGCTTGTTTATTACGATGATATCATCGTCCTCGTATGCTATATCAAGAGGCAGATTTACAGGTGCTATATTATCCGAGCATTCGTTTTCGACAATTTGGACTGTGATTAAATCATCCTTACACAGCCTTTCATTTGTATAGGCCCATATACCGTTTCTTAGTATGCCATGGTCTGTCTGCTTCAGCCTGACAAGCACCTGATGTGTGTAGCCACGCTCCTTCAAAAAGCCTTCTACTGTTTTTCCTGTATCATTTTCATTGATTTTGTAGTCTATTTTTCTATTCATGGCAAAGATTATATCACAAAATACAGATTTGAACATAATATATTATAAGCAAATAATGACAGGGTGCTATGTGAATACATTTTTATCACCTCTTAGTTTAGAACGTGAGACGGAATGTCTGAAAAAAGTGGCTCAAAATGATAAAGAAGCTAAGGATGAGCTTATATTACACAATATGCGCCTTGTGGCACATGTTACAAAAAAATATGCAGTAAGCGAGGATGAGATGGAGGAGCTCATATCCATAGGCACTATAGGACTGATAAAAGCAGTGTCATCATTCAAGGCTGATTATGGAAATCGTTTTGCAACCTTTGCAATCAGATGCATCGAAAATGAGATTCTGATGCACTTTAGAAGCCGTAAAAAGAGCCGGGGTGATGTGTCCATATTTGAACCTATAGGCACTGACAAGGAGGGAAACCAGATTCATCTGGTGGATGTGATTGAGAATGGACAATCTGATGTGGTATCGGATATAGAGGTATCTGAGTCACTTAAGATTTTAAGGCAAAATATGAGAAGCGTTTTATCGGACAGAGAATATTATATTATTACGAAACGCTTTGGCCTTGACGGTGAAAAAGAGCTGACACAGAGACAGATTGCTAAAACGCTCAGCATTTCGAGGTCATATGTTTCAAGAATTGAAAGGGCCGGTTTGAAAAAATTACGAAAACTGCTCGAATAGGTGTTTACAAAAGGCAAAAATATGTTATCATAGAGCCATGTCTTTTGTGCATTTGTCTATGCATTTACCCCAATTGGAATAGGAGTATATATGTACAGTACAGTCAGAACGGCTGTTTTGGATGGAATCAGTGCGATTCCGGTACAGGTGGAGGTTGATATTTCAACCGGTATGCCTGTTTTTGATATGGTTGGAAATCTTACCTCAGAGGTGAGAGAAGCAAAGGAGCGTGTTAAAACAGCGCTGCACAGCGTTGGCATTATTTTGCCTGCCAAGCGTATCACAGTAAATCTATCGCCTGCAAATATTAAAAAGACCGGAACAGGCTTTGATCTGCCTATAGCTGTTGCTATTTTAACAGCTATGGGGGTGATTGACGCTGATAGCATAAAGGACTGCACACTTGCAGGCGAGCTAAATTTAAACGGTGAAATTTTGCCGGTCAGCGGTATTCTGCCGATTGTATTTGATGAGTACAACAAAGGCATTGGAAAGTTTATTATTCCAAAGCAGAATGAAAATGAAGGCAGACTCGTCTGCGGTGCAAAAATATTTGGGATAAGCCATTTAAATGATGTAATTGCACAGTTTGATGAGACAGCATTTACGTGTCAGAAAACCGGCATGGCACATGAGCTGCAAATGGATGAAAAATACGCCGATTTTTGTGATGTTAACGGACAGAAATTTATTAAAAGAGCATGTGAGGTGGCTGCGGGTGGTATGCACAATATACTGCTTGTCGGACCTCCCGGTGCAGGCAAGACAATGATAGCAGAGCGTATGCCGTCCATTCTGCCTCCTCTTAGTGAAAATGAGAGGCTTGAGCTGTCAAAAATATACAGCATCTGCGGTCTTTTGGACAATGACAGCTCCTTAAGAGACAACAGACCATTCAGAAATCCTCACTATTCCGTCACCCAGGCCGCATTAATCGGCGGAGGAACGAGAATTAATCCGGGCGAGATATCGCTTGCACACAATGGCGTTTTGTTTTTGGATGAGCTCGCTGAGTTTAAGGGCGGCTTGTTGGACCTGCTCAGGGCTCCACTTGAGGAGCACTGCATCAGGCTTTCAAGAGCCGGCAGAAACGTGACTTATCCGGCTAATTTTCTGCTTTTTGGTGCGATGAACCCATGCAGCTGCGGCTATTATCCCGATATGCAAAGGTGCCGCTGCTCAGAGCCGACTCTGCGCAGATATTTTGATAAAGTCTCACAGCCTATAATAGACAGAATTGACATATGTGTGGAGGCGTCACCACTTAGCTTTGAGGATATAAACAGTACTACATCCAATGAATCATCTGCGGACATAAGAAAGCGTGTTATGCACTGCCACGAGTTTCAAAAAGAAAGGTTTAAAGGTGAGAGCTTTTCGTATAATTCAAAAATATCAACTGACAAGCTGGAAAAATACTGTTTCCTCGGCAGTCGAGAGAAAAGCTACATGGAAAATATGTTTGACAAGCTTGGACTGACAGCACGCACATACCACAAGATACTTAAGGTTGCGCGTACAATAGCTGATCTGGACGGCTGTGAAAACATAAAGACAAAGCATCTCAACGAAGCTATATGCTACAGAAGCATCAATGAGAAGTTCTGGGGAGGTGCTGTATCATGAAGTTCAAATACTGGCTTACAAGCCTTACAGATATAAGCAATGCGAAGAAAAAGCTTCTGCATGATTGCAGTATAACGGCAGAAAAGCTGTTTTTTATGCCAAAGAATGAGCTTTTTGATATTTTGTTTTTCACAGATGATGACAGAAAAATAATCCTTGAATCAAGAGCTTCCTATGACGTAGAGAAGGAGTGGATATTATTTCAGCAGAAGGATATCGGCTTTGTAACAATGGAGGATGAGGCTTATCCGGACAAGCTTAGAAATATACATAATCCGCCGTATAGTCTTTTTTACATAGGCGTTCTTCCCGACAAATCAAGAAAAAGTGTCGCTATAGTCGGAGCACGGGGCAGAAGCGCATATGGCTGCGAGGTGGCAAAGGTACTGGCAGCAGCACTTTCAAGGCAGGGGATACAGATAATCAGCGGCATGGCAAGAGGAATAGACAGAGATGCCCATATGGGGTGTCTGGAGGCTGGTGGAAATACATATGCAGTTCTTGGCTCCGGAGCAGACACCTGTTATCCGAAAGAGAACCGCTTTCTGTATGATAAAATAAAGCTCTCCGGAGGCATAATCAGCGAGCTTATGCCGGGCACCGACCCGCAAAAGATGTTTTTTCCGATGAGAAACAGAATAATTTCCGGGTTATCCGATATAGTAGTTATAGTTGAGGCAAAAAAGAGAAGCGGTTCACTGATTACGGCTGATTTTGCAATGGAGCAGGGAAAGGACGTATATGTCATTCCGGGGCGTATCACCGACACCTTAAGCTACGGCTGCAACAGCCTGATAAAGCAGGGCGCAGGCATTATTTATAATATTGATGAATTTGTCTCAGACATTACAATGACTGGGTTTACAGAGTGCACACAGATGGATTTCAGAAAAAATATACTTGATAAAAAAGAAGCATTGGTGTATAGTTTACTCGATTTTTGTCCTATCGCAATCGGGACATTGTCTCAAAAAGTGCCGTATGAATTATCGGAACTATTTGAAGTGTTAGAAGATCTTATACAAAAAGGATTTGTTAAGGAGACAATTCCAAATTACTATATAAGGAGTTTATAATGGCTAAATATCTGGTTATCGTAGAGTCGCCTGCAAAAGTAAAGACTATAAAGAAATTCTTGGGAAAGAACTATGAGGTAATGGCATCAAACGGTCATGTGAGGGATCTGCCAAAGAGCAGCCTTGGAATAGATGTGGACGGAGATTTTGAACCAAAATATATCACAATCCGCGGAAAGGGTGAAATACTCGCTAAGCTTCGCAAGGAGGCTAAGAAGGCCGATAAGATATATCTCGCAACCGATCCCGACCGTGAGGGAGAAGCCATCTCATGGCATCTGCTTCACGCACTTAAACTTGAGGGCAAGGATGTCAGCCGTATCAGCTTTAATGAGATCACGAAGAATGCTGTCAAGGAATCATTAAAGCATCCAAGAAAAATAGATATGGATCTTGTGGACGCACAGCAGGCCAGACGAGTTTTGGATCGTATAGTAGGTTACAAAATCAGTCCGCTGCTTTGGGCCAAGGTTAAGAGAGGGCTTAGTGCGGGAAGAGTGCAGTCTGTTGCACTTCGCATTATCTGTGACAGGGAGGATGAAATCAATGCATTTATCCCTGAGGAGTACTGGAGCCTTGATGCCACGGTTGATGTGGAGGGTGAGAAGAAGCCGATCACTGCAAAGCTATACGGCAGGGGCGACAATAAGATAGCCATTTCCTCAAAGAATGAGATGGATAAGGTGCTTAACGAAATAAAGGGAAAGGATTGCAAAGTGCAAAATATTAAAAAAGGACAGCGCAGCAATAAAGCTCCGCTTCCTTTTACGACCAGTACTTTGCAGCAGGAGGCTTCAAAGGCTTTGAATTTTCCAATTTCAAAGACAATGCGTATAGCTCAGCAGCTCTATGAGGGAGTAGACATAAAGGGACAGGGTACGGTAGGTATCATCACATACCTGCGTACCGATTCTGTGCGTGTATCAGATGAGGCTGAGGCCATGGCAAAGGATTTTATTTCAAAAAGCTATGGAGACAAATATCTTTCCACCGGTGAGGGAACAAAGAAGAGCAGCAAAAATATCCAGGATGCCCATGAGGCAATCAGGCCAACTGATATAAACAGAGTGCCTTCTGAGATTAAGGAGTCACTGTCGAGAGACCAGTTCAGGCTTTATCAGCTTATCTGGAAGCGTTTTACTGCAAGCCGTATGGCAAAATCCGAGTACGAGACTACTACAGTAAAGCTTTCAGTCGGAGATTATGTATTCAGCTTTGCTACCTCAAGACTGTTATTTGATGGTTTTGAGCTTGCATATACTGCCGCAGACGATGCAAAGAAAGAAAAGCAGCCTGTTCTTAAAAATCCTCTGACAGAAGAATCGCTTCTTACAGTTGAGGAGCTTTTGCCTAAGCAGCATTTTACCCAGCCCCCGGCACATTACACTGAGGCTTCTTTGGTAAAGACGCTTGAAGAGCTTGGAATAGGA
>OHCZ01000925.1_pt1 | contig 13449 bp, 6 predicted proteins | sample 1566891 | NCBI WGS metagenome assembly OHCZ01 (sample SAMEA3879510, study PRJEB24766) | human gut metagenome | biome: human-associated habitat; feature: feces | place: USA | collected 1985/1987
TTCATCATAAGCAAAGACACCGGCACTTTTAAATCCGTAGAAGTCACCTACACGGCCGCCTTCCTGCATCCACCAGATATCACCTTCCATATATGCCTTACCTTCAGACAGCTTTTCAATACGGTTGATGTTTCTGGAGATATTGAAAGAAGCATTCCATTTCCAATCCTTCGTGCGGATAATATCACCGGTAACGGCAATTTCAAAACCGCGGTTGCTCATCTCACCGACGTTTGTCTTCATATATGCAAAACCGGATTCTTTAGGCAGTTGGTAGTTTGCCAACAAACCGTCTGTATATTTATCGTAGTAATCAGCAGTGATTGTCAAACGGCTATTCCAGAAATTCAAGTCCAAACCAAGGTTGAACTGTTTAGTTTCCTCCCATTTCAGATTGTCTTTACCGATACGGGTCGGAATAACGCCGCCCACTCCGTCATAGATAGAATTCGGAGAATAAGAATAAATATAATCATAATTTCCGATCGCTTCATTACCGGTGATACCATAACTTACACGAATCTTACCATCTTCCAGGAATTTCTTCGAGAACTTCATGAATTTTTCATCTGAGAAACGCCATCCCACTGACACTGACGGGAAATTACCCCATTTGTTTTCTTTCGCAAAACGAGAAGAACCGTCACGACGCATATTCGCTGTAAACAGGTATCTCCCCAGATAATCATACGTCACACGTGCAAAAACGGAAGCCATGGAGTGATTACTCAATGTAGATCCCGTAGAGGATAAATCCAGATTGGCAGCAAACGCGTTCATTGTATAAATAAAGTCGGTAGAGGAATTCAATCCCACAAAAGTTTCATTTTCATAACGCCATTGTTGAGCACTGACACCCACCATCGCGCTGAAATTATGTCCTTTTATCTTGCGTGCATAAGTGATGAAATCTTCATTCATCCAGTTCCAGTTGAGGTAATTATAAGAATACCCTTTATTCTGTTTCTGCCATTCATCAGTAATAAGACTAGGTTCGAGTTTTTTGCGCTTGTCCAAATAGAAGTTGGCATTTATATTGGCTCTGAACTTCAGGTACTTGTTGAATTTGATTTCAAAGAACTGGAAGAAGTTAGCCTTATAAGAATCCGTAAAGTCAGTGGTATAATTGACCTGTGCAATAGGATTCTTCTGACCATTAAACACCCCGACCAAAGAGCCATCCGGATAATAAGTATTGAAATAAGGACGACGAGTCAACACTGCGCTCAATAACGTACCTTCATTCAGACCTTTCTTTTTAGAATAAGTAAGAGAAATACGGCTACCCATATTCATCCAGTCTGTCGGTGAATAATCGGAGTTGATACGAGTATTTAATCTTTGGAAACCAGTATTGGAAATAATACCCTTCTCGTTATAATAACCGGTATTGATGAAATATTTCAGTTTCTTTGTACCGCCACCTACGCTGATATCCACCTGATCTTTCTGCGCAGTACTTGTAATCATGTCCAGATAATCATTGTCTACATTGAAGAATGAATTCAACGGATCATCCAGAATATCAATACTTTCATCCGGATTACCTCCGCCGTATGTTTCAAAATACTCTTTACGGTACTGGTCGTACAACAGACGCTCTTTACGATTTGCCTGTGGCACCTTATGAGACAATGTACCCCACGAGTGATTATACTTGATATCAATACGGGCTTTACCCTCCTGACCACTCTTGGTAGTGATAATAATCACACCGTTAGCCGAACGGGAACCGTAGATCGCTGCAGAAGCCGCATCCTTCAAAATTTCCATGGAAGTAATATCATTGGTATTGATACCATCGATACTTTCCAAAGGCACACCGTCTACAATATAAAGAGGAGTAACTCCTTCGGCGGAGAAAGTGGATGTACCACGAATTTTAATAGAAGAAGATTCACCGGGTTGTCCCGAGCCGGACACTACCTGTACACCGGCAGTAGTACCTTGCAGTGCTTCAAAAACATTGGTAGCCATCTTCTGCTCAATAGCCTCACTTGAGATGGAAGTAATAGCTCCCGTTACATCACGCTTTTTCATCGTACCATAACCCACCACCACTACTTCGTCCAACAACTTAGCGTTCTCTTCAAGCGTAATATTCATTGTTTTATCTTTCACTACCACATCTTTAGGGGTATACCCCATGAATGAGACAGTCAAAGTAACTCCCTTCTTTGAAACATTCAATGAGAAATTACCATCCAAATCCGTAATTGTCCCATTAGATGTTCCTTTCTCCATCACATTGGCGCCAGGCAAAGGAAATCCTGTTTTATCTACAATAACTCCCTTCACTGCAAACCCGCCTTGAGCATAAGCCGGATGGGCAAGGAAAAAGAGACTCAAGGAAATCAAAAGAAACGACTGCAACAACCGCACTTTTGTCCTACTCTGCAAATTTTTCATAACTAGAATAAAATTAAATTGGTTAATTATCAAGGTTTTACTCACTACTTAATTAATTAGGAGAAATACATTGGCTCTCTCCCGTAAGATGTTATCTTTTATTTATCACATAGATAATCGTCTTTCATAATACTATACAATAATTATTATATTAGAATAAAGATTATACAATACCCGGTCTGCTAAATAAAAGTGTGTGCGGACACACCCAATTAAAGAAAACTCAAGTACAAGCTGGCATGATCCAACGCCACAAAAGTATCGCATTTGAGCATATTGCACCCTATCGAATTGTTCGTTTTATCTAGTCTAAAAATTCAGATGACTTATTTTAATCACTTTACAGAGGGATCGGAAGGGGCATCATGAGATTTCCTATACTGTGTAGGAGCAATATCAAAAAGTTCTTTAAAGCATTTGTTGAAGTATTGAGGATTTCCAAATCCTAACCGGTAAGCAATATCCGAAATGTTCATCTCCGGAGCATTCAGTAGAAAATATGCTGCTTTTTTCAGACGAAGATTCATGATAAAATTATTTGGCGTACTTCCCGTAATACCTTTTATCTTCTGGAATAAGACGGTACGTCCTACTCCCATCTCCCGTGAGAAAGCATCTACACTGAATTCGGGATTTTCCATATTATCTTCCACCACTTGAGTAGCTTGTTCGATAAACTTCTGGTCGAGTTCATTCGTCGCAATCTTCTCCGCTTTGCTATCCAGTTGATGGGCATATTTATTCTGTAAAAGTCTGCGGGTATTAATCAGATTATTGCATTGCATCACCAGCCGCCGCATATTAAATGGCTTCACCACATAAATATCCGCTCCAATTCTCAATCCTTCCAACTCACGTTCGGGCGCACTAAGGGCAGTCAGAAGAACGACAGGGATATGGCAGGTTTCTATATTGTTCTTGATCTTGGCACATAACTCTGTTCCGGGCATTCCGGGCATCATGATATCCGAAATAACCAGGTCGGGTTGCATTACCTTTACTTTCTCGTACCCTTCCTTGCCATCACTTGCAGTTTCAACCGTATACAACGGAGAGAAGATATCTACAAGGATATTTCTGATTTCTTCATTATCATCAATCACCAGTAATTTACAGTCAGTAGTCCCGTTTTCACTTTGGGCTGACTGCACCTCTTTAACCAGCAGTTCTTTGTCTTCCGAATAATAAATATATTCCTTATCCTGCTCCGGTTCAACCCGGGCGACAGAAGAATCAAAGTGAGCATCCCCTTTTTTCAGAGTGACCTTAAAACAAGAACCTTTTCCCAGCTGACTTTCTACTGTTATATCTCCCTGGTGGGCTTTCACAATACCCTGACTCAAAGCCAGCCCGATACCAGTTCCTCCATACTGTCCTATATTCTCAACCTGATAGAATCGTTCGAATATCTTAACATAGTCTTCCTCGGATATTCCCGCACCATTATCGGAAACGGAAAACATACATTCCTCCGTTCCATCAGCCAATTCCATACGGATAGTTCCACCGTCTGAAGTATATTTAAAAGCATTAGACAGCAAGTTATTAACCACCTTCTGTATTTGCATCCGGTCTCCCCACACGAGGCATTGCTCGCAGTCGGCATGCAAAACAAACGAAATATTCCTGTTAGCAGCCAACTCCTTAAACAATACATAATGCTCTTTGAGCAAAGAATATAAGTCAAATTGAGAAACTTTCAGTTTCAAAAGTCCCTGCTCCTGTTTCCGGAAATCAAGCAACTCCGTAATCAATGATTTCAGGTTACCTGCATTTTTATGTATATTCAACAGTTTCGAATAAGCATAGGTAGACAATTTGCCGGAATTCAGCAACAGATCAACCTGCCCCAAGATAAGAGTGATCGGAGTTCTGATTTCATGCGAGATATTCGTGAAGAAACGAAGTTTGGATTGATTCATCTCTTCAATGTATTGTTTCTCGCGAAGTTCAAAATCCAATGAAGTTTTCAGGAACAGACGGATTCTATATTCTCTCACGATGAAGAATAGAATAGTCAGAATCACGCATACATAAATAGTATAGGCCCACCAAGTAGCATAGAAAGGTGGCGTAATCGTTATATCCAGCGATCTGATTACTTCCGGGAAGTTCTTCAGCCTGATCTCAAAGACATAATCACCCGGAGAGATATTCGTATAAGTAATATCATTTCCCAAACGGTTCTCGCTCCATTCATCATTATACCCCATCAACCGATATTCTACCTCACCACCGCCTATATGCAGAAAATTATCTGTTGAGAAACCGATAGAAAACACATTTTGCAAGTAATTCAATTTGATCCGTCCGGTATAGGCAAAGGATTTATTTAAAATACCGGTTTGATCGCCTGTTGTTATCTCTTTGTTGTTGACATACAAATGAGCCAACTCCAGATCGTATATTTTCGGAGGATAATACAGACTACTTTCACGAATGGTTACCAATCCGGTAGCTCCTCCCATATAAATATCATGGTTACGGGACACATGCATGGATTTCCGGTTCACAAGAGTCAGCGGGAATCCGGTTTTAGAATTGAAGTTTATCACTTTCCCCTCTTTCTGTTCCAGCATTGACAATCCATGCCCGGTACCAATCAATAAATTCCCGGAAGGGGTTTCCCCCAGTACCCTGATATTTTCTCCCGACAACACACTTTCAGGAGTATGTAAACGAAACAAACGTTCTTTCTTATCCAGCAAGAAAAGTCCGTTGCCATGTGTCCCTACCCAAATATTTCCCTTTCGATCTTCATAGATAACATTGACCAACTCTTTTTGAGATCTGACCCGTTTCTTCAGACTTATCCTATAGGTTTCAAACCGCTTTTCATCAATCACATAGGCTACACAACCGTCGTCGGCAGCAAACCATAATCTGTTTTTCGAATCAAGTAATAGGGTGTTATAATTATGTGTAAACAGTTCCTTCTGATGAAACAACACCTCGGATTTCAAGGTCTGTTTATCCAAACTCACAATAGCGGATGTTGTCCCGACATACAATTTACGAGGAGTATCCGCCAAGGCAAACAGGGCTTCTCCTACACTTTCTTCTCCAAGCGGTTCGAGATTATAGATATCATTCCGATAGTTATTAAGATGAAAACAATTCACCTTATTGGTAAAGTCGGCTGCAATCCATAAGCAATTATTAGCCTCATCAAAAACAACATCTTTCAGGTAGTCCGTACTGAAATGATATCCCGTATGCGCATTAAAATGCTTGAACTTTCCCTGTTCCGGTTGATATAAATCTAATCCCCCTCCTTCCGTACAAATCCAGATATTTCCGACTTTATCTTCTGCCATAGCACCGACCACCGGAAAAGACAATCCGGTGTCCGAAGCATGATAATGCACAAAATGCTGATATTCCGGAGAGAAGAAGTTTACCCCTCCCCAATAAGTCCCCACCCAAACAGTTCCTTGTTTGTCGGTATAAAGAGACGTCACCGAACGATTGGACATAGCACCCACCCGGTTAGGATCAGCCTGATAATGGAATATTTTCCCGGTAGCCACTTCAATCTTACTCAATCCACTTCTGTAGCCTACCCATATATTCCCTTCCAAATCCTGACATAACGCTCTCGCCATATCGTCCCGAACCGTGTAAACACTCTTATCATTATATTCATAGTGATGTATGATCGTACCTTGAGGTGAAAAACAGAAAACGCCCTGATCCTGCGAACCGATCCAGATATTCTGGTCGTTACTTTTTATCAGTTTCATCACTTTAATTCCAGGCAAGTGAAGTGATATTGATCCACAAGTATCTACACGCATCACCCCACCCTCTTTCAAAGCAATCCAGAGACTTCCTTCGGAACCTTCCACCATCGTCGGGCCACTATCCGGCAACTGCAAATCGGCATACATCGGTTTCAATAGGCGGGTATTCTTATCATATAAGAACAGTTTCCCTCCTTCCGCAATCCACACTCCCGTCTTTCCTTTGGCAAGAGTGGAGGGAGAAGTCACCGGAAGAATATAATATTTCTCTGTTTCAAGGTCGAACTGGAAAAGTCCGGTAGAGGCCAACAGGAAAAGACTTCCCTGACCGTCTTCCACCATTTGAGTCACATATAAATTACCATAACTGATAGAGTCGTTATGAAAGTGGTTGAAGACTTTGATGTGATTGCCATCGAAACAATTCAGCCCGTCCAAAGTGGCAATCCATATACGCGATTTCTCATCCTGGCAAATATCGCTCACCGTTATTTGCGACAATCCATCTTCCACACCCAATGTTCTGAACTTGTATTCCTGTGACCGGAGTGGAAATACAAATCCAAAAAGAGATAGCAGAATAAAAAAATGGATCTTAGATAGTCTTTGTTCGCACATATCAAGAATGATGGTTTATAGCACACATTAATCTCGTCACAAAAGTAACAGTTTTTATGATATTCCCAAAATCAGAGCAAAATAACTGATAGATATAGACTTCACCCTACTTTATTCTTCCCGTCCGAACGAACGATATTCCAACGGGGTAAGCCCTGTACGTTTCTTGAAAAAAGAGAAAAAATATTCGGTAGACTGGAAACCCAGAAAAAAAGAAATCTCTTTCACGGATTGGGAAGTTCCTACTAACATTTGTTTGGCTTTACGGAGTTTCAATTCCTGGAAATATTTGGCGGGAGCATAACCAGTATACTCCTTGAAAACACGTCGAAACCATGAATAACTGATGTTAAGCCGCATTGCTAACTCTTCCGGATCTACATTACCGGAAACATTTTCATTCATGATGATTTTCGCCTGTTCTATCTTCTGATCCACATCACTCATCTCGAAAACTTTATTCTTGGAGACAGAAAGAATCATACCTATCATGTGGAGCACAATCCCGGAAAGATATTGTTGCGCGGAAATCTTATCCGCTTCAGCTACAGCAAGAGCACGGGAGAACAAGGAAACCAACTCTTCATTAATACCGATTTCCAATATTTGCTGCTCCTGCGACAAAAAAGCATCATTAACGATGGCATCTATCATTGGCCCCTCAAAGCCGATGTAATATTCCGTCCAACCAGTCTGCCGTAACGGGCGGTAAGTATGCCATTGCCCGGGAAACAATACCATCAGCCGGCCTTTACAAACCTGCTTTTCAGAAGTGGAATCGGATGAAAACAAACCACGCCCTTTTGTGATATAGACCAACTGATATTCGCGAAGCACCCTTCCTTTTTCCGCATTAAAAAAGTAACCGGAGGGATGCTCTTTCAATGGATAAGGTGAATCAGGAGGGATAGACTGATAGCCGACGGTATTCACCCACAGACCGAATTTACGGTCCATGTCATTTACAATCAGATATTTAAATTCCAATCCCAAACTATTATCCTCGATCATATCAGAGTGTTTTCATGTAATTGAGTTGGACAAAAATAGGAATTATTTTCAGAAAACACACGCAAGGGTATAAAAAAACATCCGGAGTGTACTTTCAAGTATCCCCGGATGTTTATATAAAAACAAACTTTACTATGACGAGATTTAGAATGCTTTATGATACAAGGCTTCAATATCCGCTACCGAAGTAGGACGAGGATTACCACCTGTACAAACATCATTGAAAGCAGCTACAGCCAATGCAGGAATGTCTTCTTCTTTCACATTGATTTCATGCAATTTCTGTGGGATACCGATACTCAGAGAAAGCGCTTTCACTGCCTCGATAGCCGCCTTCACACCTTCAGCTTCTGTCATACCGTCTGTATTGACGCCCATCGCCTTGGCAATATGGATATATTTCGGAGCAGCCGGAGACTCAGCATTGTACTCCATGACATAAGGTAACAACAGCGCATTGGCAACGCCGTGAGGAGTATCATAGAAAGCGCCCAACGGGTGAGCCATGGAATGTACGATTCCCAAACCTACATTGGAGAATCCCATACCGGCAATATATTGTGCCTGCGACATTGCTTCGCGGGCAACTGTGTCTTTACCATTATCTACCGCCGCTTTCAAGTTCTGAGCAATCATTTCAATCGCTTTCAGTTCGAACATATCGCTCATAGCCCATGCACCCGGAGTTATATAACTTTCGATGGCGTGAGTCAGCGCGTCCATACCTGTAGCGGCAGTCAGTCCTTTCGGCATGGAATACATCAGTTCCGGATCTACAATAGCTACAGCAGGGATATCGTTCGGGTCTACACATACCATTTTCTTGCGTGCATCTTCGTCGATAATCACATAATTGATAGTCACTTCAGCAGCAGTTCCGGCAGTAGTAGGCAATGCAAAGGTAGGAACAGCCTTATGTTTGGTATCAGCCACACCTTCCAAAGATTTCACATCGGCAAAATCCGGGTTATTCACAACAATACCAATCCCCTTTGCCGTGTCGATAGAAGAACCACCACCCAAAGCTACGATAAAGTCTGCACCGGAAGCCTTATAGGCAGCCACACCATTCTGCACATTAGCAATGGTAGGGTTAGCCTTTACATCACTATAAAGTTCATACGGAATATGATTGTCATCAAATACTTTAATGATTTCGGCCGCAACACCAAATTTGATAAGGTCTTTATCTGTTACGAAAAAGGCTTTCTTAAAGCCACGTCTGGCTGCTTCCACAGCAATTACACTCCGGCATCCTGCACCGAAATAAGAGGTCTCATTCAGAATAATGCGATTCATAGTTGTGTCATAATTTTAAAGTTACCGCAACATTCTCCATCGATAGAAAATGCTGCGGTCGCTAAAGTAGATAAATTCAGTGATTAATACAAGTATTATTTAGGAAGATTGAAAGCAACGGACATTTCTTTCATTTGTTCCTGACTCATACCATCCGGTTCGAAGCCCATATTCTTCGCAGCAATATAGATCAGCGCCGACTTATTCAGCACGTCAATCTGATCAAAAGCCTGCATAGCATCGCAGTCTACGGCAAAAACACCGTGTTTTTCCCACATGACTACATCATAGTCCTGCAATTCCTTGATAGTGGCTTCCGCCAACTCTACCGAACTAGGCAATTTATAAGGAATGATACCTAGACCTCTCGGACAGAACGCCTTCGTTTCGGGAATCATACTCCATAACAGATTGGTTGCCACATCTTTCTGAAGGAACTTCTCGCAATGAGTCATGGCAATCAGTTCGATCGGGTGAGTATGGACAGATGCTTTATAAGGAGAATTCTTGCTCAGCAAATCATTGTGTACGCTCAGGTGGGAAGGCAGTTCCGAAGTCGGTGCCACCGCTTCGTCGGCAATGATCACATAGCTGGCGCAATCATCCAGAATGCGGATCACCGAACCATTTTCCATCGGCCAGCGAGCCAGATCACGCATGCGTTTGTTAGTTCCTTTGCAATAAAAGTAACATCCTTTCAGATAAGGCAATGTAACGCCAATGGATTTTACTTCGCTGATCGGTTCCATCCGACGGATTTCATCGTCTACAAACTCTGTGATATTTACGGTGATATTACCACCGTTACGTTCAGCCCATCCTTTTTGCCACAAGTATCCGGCAACTTCAGCTACCTTGTTTACTTCTTTGGCAAGTGCCGGACGATTTTCTAAAATTGATTTCATATCTATTTATTATTAAAACAAGTTCGGGAATACCAGCGAGAAGATCAAGACTACCAAACCACAGATCAACACTGTGATTGTTTTGGCAGATACTCCTTTCCACTCTTTCAGGATGATTCCCCATACATTACTAAAGGTTACGTTCAGCGCCATCAGGATACACCATGAGAAAGCCAGCAACACGGGACTTTCCGTGAGGAAGCTCTTACCCATTTCCAATCCGAAGAACTGCATATACCACAGCACACCGGCCAACGCACAGAAGACGAGATTGTTACCCCATACCTTTCCTTTGGCATAGTCACCGACAGACTTATTAGCTATATTCTGCTGCAGGCAGTAAGCGGCATTTGTCATGAATCCGCCTAAAGTCACGAGGAAGATAACAGGAAGACCTGCATAAAGTCCATCCACACCACCTGCCAAAGCAGCTTCCTTGATAGGAGTTCCGGCATCCAGTCCCAAAGCAAAGCAGGCACTCATCACACCCGCAAGAAGTGCTACCAGCAAACCTTTTGTCAATGCAAAGTCTTTTACGGCAGCCCGTTTTTCTTCTTCGCTCATATTCTGTGCACGCAAGCCACCGGCATAACCAATGATAGCAATACCCGCCAGCGTAATACAAACTCCTAGAAGAAGAATCAGTCCGTTACCTTCGAACAGATTGGTTCCGGCGAAGATGGCAGGAAAAAGGGTTCCGAATCCGGCACAAGTACCTAATGCGATACTTTGTCCAAGCGCAACACCCAGATAACGCATGGAGAGTCCGAAAGTCAATCCGCCTATTCCCCATAATACACCATAAAAGATGCTCATTCCAGCACCTCCGGCTCCCCACAAGTCGAACAAACTGCCTCCTGCGGGTATCCCCAGCAGTGATCCCAGGAACGGGAACACTAACCAGGCAAACACACCTTGTACTAACCAGAAGCTTTCCCAGCTCCATTCCTTCACCTTTTTAATAGGTACATAGGAACTGGACTGGCAAAAGCTACCGATGGCTATAATCAACAAGCCGATTAAAATATCCATAACTTATCGTTTAGAAGTTACTTCGGCTTCGTACTTTTCGATTTCTGCGATGAAATCTTCACCTACAGGAACATTATTCTTCAAGCAGAACATATCCCAAACTGCATTCCAAGGCAGCGCTTTTTCTTCTTCGAGCAGAGCCAGACGCTGGAATCCCTGTCCGTTAGCTTCGTATTCACGCAGCTTGGCAATCGGTTCGAGCAAAGCACGTGTCATACATTTCTGAGCAGCACGGCTACCGACAACGTAAGCACCGATACGGTTGATAGAAGCATCGAAATAGTCGAGACCGTAGTGTACGCGTTCCAACGCACCGCAACGAACAATTTCACTGAACAGTTCCATTGTAGGATCATCCATAATGGTTACGTGGTCGGAATCCCAACGAACCGGACGGCTTACGTGCAGCATCAATTCGGGCACATAAAGCAAAAGAGAAGATACTTTGTCGGCAACACTTTCAGTCGGATGGAAGTGACCGGTATCCAAAGTTACCATCTTATTACGGGATGCGCCATAACCGATGTAGAAGTCATTGGAACCTACTGTATAGCTTTCCAGACCGATACCGAATACTTTTGATTCAATACAGTCTTTCATGTTTTTATATTCAGTAGCAAATATCTGATCCAGAGAATCTTTCAACAATGCACGATATTTCATGCGGTTTACAGTGATATCCTTGCTTCCGTCATGTACCCAAAGATTCATGATACACGGGTCACCCTGCGCCTTACCCATTTCTTCGGCAACGGCACGACAACGTTTGGTATGCTCAATCCAGAACTGACGGATGCCCTCATCCGGATTAGACAGTGACAAATCACCAGATTTCGGATGTGAGAATGAAGTAGAGTTGAAATCGAGTTTCATGTTATGCTCTTTACCCCATTCAATCCAGCTCTTGAAATGTTCAGGCTCTACCTGATCGCGGTCTACCACTTTACCTTGAAAATCCCCGTAGATTTCGTGCAGGTTCAAACGGTGTGTACCCGGAATATAAGAAGCGGCTTTCAGAATGTCGGCACGCAGTTCATCAATATTGCGAGCTTTGCCCGGATAATTACCGGTTGCCTGAATACCTCCGCTCAGTGCACCTGCCTGCACTTCAAATCCCGTTACATCATCAGCCTGCCAGCAATGAAGTGACAAGTGGAAGTCCTGCATGGTTTTCAGTACCTTTTCAGTATCTACACCTACTGCTGCATAGCGTTCAACAGCAATCTCATACGCTTTCTGAATCATTTCTTCTTTTTTCATGATATTCTATTAGTTTTAAAAATGATTATTCTGTCGATCGTTCTATTTATTTCCGAACGCAATTTTTAAAATGGATATAAGCCGCATCCCAAGCTTCCGTGTCTTGTGGTTGATAAGTCTTCAACGGGATAGAGCGGTTGATTAACTGGCGCATACCGGCAACATCCGTTGCTTCACCTGCTGCCATTGCCTGAATCATCACATTACCGATGGCTGTTGCTTCAGATGGACCGGCTACCACAGGAATTCCTATCGCATTGGCAGTAAACTGGTTCAGCAAATCATTCCGGCTACCTCCGCCAATCACGTGCAATGTTTCAATCGGACGGGGAGAAAGTGAACGCAAATTCTCCAACACCTGGCGATAACGCAAAGCCAAACTTTCAAAGATGCAACGCACTACTTGTCCGCGTTTCTCGGGAACCGACTGTCCGGTAGCCCGGCAATATTCTGTAATAGCTTTTTCCATGTCCGCAGGATTCGCGAAACAGTCATCATCCGGATTAATCAGACTACGGAACGGTTCACAAGCATCCGCCTCACTGATTAATTCAGGATAACTTGTATCTCCCCAATTCAGACGGCAACGTTCCAGCAACCACATTCCACAGATATTCTTCAATAGACGGATAGTTCCTTCCACACCACCTTCATTGGTAAAGTTCAACGCTTCCGTTTCAGCATTAATCACCGGAGCATCCGTTTCAACTCCCATCAGTGACCAGGTTCCGCTACTCAAATAAGCAAAGTTGCGATCCAATGCCGGAACGGCAGCAACAGCAGAACCGGTATCATGGCCGGCTACCGCAATCACAGGAATTGCACCCAGTCCGGTTATCTTTTGCACTTCTTCCGTCAATACTCCCACCTTTTCACCCGGGAATACAAAACGGCCGAAATTCTTCTCACTCAATCCTACCGCTTTCAGCAACTCCGGCTCCAAACGTCGTGTCTGTGCATTCACCAGCTGGGCTGTCGAAGCAATCGTATATTCCGTCACCATCTCTCCGGTAAGCATATAACTCAACGCATCCGGCATAAACAGAATTTTATCTGCCGCCTCCAACGCACTGTCGTGATTGCGACGTAAAGTATCTAATTGGAAAAGTGAATTAAAATTCATAATCTGAATACCCGTTTTACCATACACTTTGCTACGGGAAATACGGGAG
>OHCZ01000947.1_pt1 | contig 13221 bp, 7 predicted proteins | sample 1566891 | NCBI WGS metagenome assembly OHCZ01 (sample SAMEA3879510, study PRJEB24766) | human gut metagenome | biome: human-associated habitat; feature: feces | place: USA | collected 1985/1987
CGCGTCACCCTTGAAGCCGTAGGTCTTGTCCAATAGCATCATCACGCCAGCGACGGTGGCGGCAGAGATGATCGTGCCAAGGAACTTCCAGGTCTCCTGCTTCTTCGGCGTGGTACCGAGCCAGTAGCCGATCTTGAGGTCGGTGACGAAAGCACCAGCCATAGACAGTGCCGTGCAGACCACTCCACCCATCAGGAGTGCGGCCAGCATACCAGCCTTTCCCGTCAGACCGACTGCCACCATGACGACCGAGGCGAGAATCAGCGTCATCAGCGTCATGCCCGATACTGGGTTGGAGCCGACGATGGCAATGGCGTTGGCAGCCACGGTGGTGAACAAGAAAGCGATGATAGCCACCAGGAGAATGGCCACTACGGCATGGAGAAGGTTGAAGTTCATCACGCCAAAGTAGAAGAAAAGGAAGGTGATGATCAGGGTGAGGACCGATCCCACTGCGATGATCTTGAAGGAAATGTCGCGCTGCGTGCGGATGACGTCCTTGTCAGCGGCGCCTTTGCCCTTCATCTCGCGTGCCGCCAGGCCCACAGCACCCTTGATGATGCCCCAGCTCTTGACGATACCGATGATGCCGGCCATGGCGATGCCGCCGATGCCGATGGAGCGAGCGTAGGAAGTGAAGATCTGCTCAGGCGTCATATCGCCCACGGCGGTGGTGATGGTCGGATCCCATTGGTTCAGTACCGTGTCGGGGAAGATAATGGCCATGGCGGGCACGATGATCCACCATACGCAGATGGAGCCCATGCAGATGATGAAGGCGTAACGGAGGCCGATGATGTATCCCAGTCCGAGCACGGCAGCACCCGTGTTGAGTTTCACGACCAGCTTGGCCTTCTCGGCTATCGTCTCGCCAAAGGCCACGGCGCGGCTTGTCACCTGCTCGTTCCACCATCCGAAGGTGGCCACGGTGAAGTCATAGAGTCCGCCGATGATGCCTGCCAGCAACAACGGTTTGGCTTGGCTGCCGCCCTTCTCGCCCGAGACGAGCACCTGGGTCGTAGCCGTTGCCTCGGGGAAGGGATACTTTCCGTGCATGTCCTTGACGAAATACTTGCGGAAAGGAATCAGGAACAGAATACCCAAGACACCACCGAGGGCCGCGGCGATGAAGATCCTGAGGAAGTCGGCATGCAGGTCGAGCATGTAGATGGCCGGCATGACGAAGATGCCGCCTGCCACGATAGCGCCCGAGCAAGCTCCGATACTCTGGATGATGACGTTCTCGCCGAGAGCGTTCTTGCGCTTTGCCGCCGAGGAAAGGCCGATGGCGATGATAGCGATGGGGATAGCGGCCTCGAAGACCTGGCCCACCTTCAGTCCCAGATAGGCAGCGGCGGCAGAGAAGAGCACCGCCATGAGCACGCCCCAGGTCACAGACCATGCGTTGACCTCGGGATAATTCTTGTCCGGACTCATCACCGGCTCGTACTTTTCGTCCGGTTTGAGCTCGCGAAACGCGCTCTCGGACAATTCGATTGGTTTTGTTTCTTGATTTTCCATTGTTGCTATTTTAGATTATTTGATGCGCTGTATGGATGTCTGTCTTTAGATTGTTGTTCAACTTGCGGCATGTGTTTGAACGCAGCGGCAGCCAGCTTCGTGTTCCGTCCACCGGGGTGCCCAAACGTTCTCATGACCGATTTCCGATGCAAAAATACTTAAAAACATCCATATCTGCAAATCGTAAAGCCTCTTTGTGAGCAATGAATGTGCAAAAATCGCTCCAAGGCCCCGTGCAAGGGATGGTGCACTATACCTAATCATGGGGATAAGGCACATTGTTTTGTGTATTTTTCCCTGCGAAGAGACTTCGGAAAAAGAGTTTTTTCGTACCTTTGCGGACGAATAATGCGGTGGCTTCCTGTGAGGAGGCTTCGTCGAAGGACGATTTCCACCGACAGGGCGCGAAGCTAAAATACCCATAAATGATGATTGTATAATAGCAGGAAATTATGTTACTTTGCAACGTGAAATAACCCCTGCAGTGTAGGCAAAAGAAAGAACAAGATGAAAATTCAGAAAACATACCAGGAAGAGGATAAGATGATCAGCCTTATCCGCGACAATTACGACTTGCTCCAAAGTCTCGGCAGCTTTGGCATCCATCTCGGTTTTGGCGACAAGACGGTCCGCGAGGTCTGCGAGCAGGAGCAGGTAGATACCTATACCTTCCTCACCGTCGTCAATTTCACGATCAATGGCTATCGCGACTTCGACGATACCGACCGCATTTCCCTGCCCACGCTCGTCAAGTATCTCCGTGCGAGCCACGAGTACTACCTCGGCTACCAGCTTCCGGCCATCCGGCGCGAACTGGAACGCGCCCTCGACGAGAGCAACAACCTCGCTCGCTTGATCATGAAACTCTTCGACGAGTATGCCCGCTCTATTCGCAATCACATGCAGTTTGAGGAGAAGTCCCTCTTCCCCTATGTCGAGCAACTGATCCAGGGCAAGGCCAGCGACCAGTACGACATCCACACCTTCTCGCGCCACCACGGACAGAACGAGTTGAAACTTCGTGAGTTGAAGAGCATTATCATCAAGTATCTTCCCTCCGACAGCCTCCACAACAACCAGCTCACCGCCACGCTTTACAATCTATATAACTGTGAGCGTTGGCTCTCTTCCCATGCTGAGGTGGAGGACCACATCTTCATCCCCGCCGTACGTCGCCATGAGAAGAAGTTGAAGCGCGACGACGTCAGCGTCAAGATCTCATCGATGCTGGGTCAGAATGCCGACAATGGCGAGGCCCTTTCCGACCGCGAGCGCGACGTGGTCATCGGAGTCGTCCAGGGAATGACAAACAAGGAGATTGCCGACCACCTATGCATCTCGACCAATACCGTCATTACCCACCGTCGGAATATTGCCCGCAAGCTACAGATCCATTCGCCGGCCGGCCTCACCATCTATGCCATCGTCAACCATCTGGTGGATATCTCTGCCGTGAAACTCTGACGCGGTCGCCTTGGACAGTGTGTGGTCCTGGTTACTCCGGTAACCGCCCCTCTCTTTCGTCCTCGTCTGCCTCCCTCTGTGCCTGCTCAGAAAAGAGAAAATGCGTTTCCTCAGGGAGAAAATTTTGCAACCTCGTGATGAAACAAAAATGCGCACTTCGGCAGTCCCTCGCTGCCGAAGACGTCTGTGTCGCCTCGTGGTCCTGTGATGATAGGGGTGGATGGTGGCTTTTGGACGAGAAAAGCACAGAAAACGCAAAATCAATAAGGAGAAAACTGCAAAGAGAAAGATTTTTAGAAAAAAGATTCCGATAAATTTGGCGGGACGAAAATAAATGGCTAACTTTGCACCCGCATTTGAGAGACAATGCTTGGCGATTCGGTAACGAACTCTGGAAGGATGGGTGAGTGGCTGAAACCAGCAGTTTGCTAAACTGCCGTACGAATTTCTCGTACCGGGGGTTCGAATCCCCCTCCTTCCGCCAGGATTCTCAAAGATGTCCGTTGGTCGATTCATCTAATGGTTAGGATACAAGATTCTCAATCTTGGCATAGGGGTTCGATTCCCCTATCGACTACTTTATGGTTTAAGGGTTTTAAAATGAGGCTTTTCGTAGCGCCGTGATGGCGCTCGAAAAGTTTTTTTGTTATGTAGTCCTGTTGTCTTTTTTTCGGGCTCATATAATATTGCTGTTCTCCCCGTCATATTTTCTCCCTGTCATATTTTCTCCCTTTTATATTTGCGTATCTCGCAAACTTACTGTAACTTTGCACGTCGAAATACAGATATAAAGATACGATTATTACAATGAACATTTTATTCATAGGTTTTGTCGCACTCCTTCTTGTCGCGCTCGCCGGATGGGCGATTGCCGAGTTGAAAGGTCGTATGGGCGACTATCAGAATGATGCCGAGGAGGCAGAGGAGTTGGCCGCGTTTGTCAAGGCTGGTGGCTACACCGAGAAGACCATCTACGACAGTCAGAAGAAAAACTCCATCAAGGGGTATCAGTCCGTAGGATAACTGCTTCCGTCGCGCCAGGGTGCGTGAAGGACTTGATTGCTGCCGGCAAGAGGTAGTAGTATGATAGGGGAGGGTGCCGTCTGCGCTCCTCCCGAGGATGGTTGCGCTATAGCCCCGAAGCTCAGTGGAGAAGGCAATGACCGTGCGCAACAAAGAAATGTTAAAACTCATGCCAAAATGAGGCTTTCTTTGTTGTCTTCCAATTATTTTCACTACCTTTGCACACACAAATCAACATTCGAATCGCTTGGTTTCAGTTCTGAAACTAGCATCATACATCGAAAAATTTCCCTACACATATAACATATATGTTGAGTAAAGAAGAATTATTGACCAAGGATATTTCCGAATTGGAAAATATCGCCCAGTCTCTTGGTGTCACCAATGAGTTTGATGACGACAAGGAGGGACTCATTTATGCCATCCTCGATCGCCAGGCGGATCGTGGTGCCGCTGAGCAGGCCGCGCCACTGAAGCGCAAGCGTGTGAGAATAGCCAAGAAAGATACAGACCGTGTCTATACTGTCAATGGCCGCGAGGGTGAGAATTTTGACGTAAAGAAAAACAAGATAAAGAACGAGGCTCCCTCCCTTTTCAGGGATTTGCCCGATGGGCAGCCCGAGGAAGAAGAGGTGCCCGCAGCTGAGGAAGAACCGATTATGCTGAACGAACAGAATTGGGATAACATGACCCCTGAGGAGATTATGGCCTCTATCCCTAAGCATAGGGGACGCAAGTCAAAGGCCGAGCAAGAAGCCATCGCGCGTGCAGAGGCTTACATCCAGGCTCGCGAGCAGCGCGCCGCCCAGCAGCCCAACGACGAAGCGGATCTCCAGCACGAGTCTGAGGAGCCTACCAAAGAGGCCCGCCCAGTGGCAGTGGAAGTACCCGACTTCATCCAGGAGCAGGCGGCAGCACGCCAAAGCGAGATTGAGACGGCAGCGGAAGAAGACCACGCGACCACGGACCAGGAACACAATAATCTGTTGGCCCAGCTCCAGGCCAAGGTCAACGACCGCAAGGAGCTTCCCAAGGAAGACCCAGGCATGACCGAAGACGGTGTCTGGGCTGGCGATCCTGGAGACGGCACGGATTTCATCGTCGTCGAGGACCTGCCGATAGAAGACCAGGGCGCGCTCCCCACATTCGATATCTTTGATCGTCCGACGACGCAGCCAGCGGCTGCTGCTCCAGCTTCCTTCAAGCCGGTGGCCGCCGCTCCCGCACAGGCAGGTGTGGAAAAGTTTGATTTTTCCGATTTGGTGAAGGCTAATGGCGTTCTTGAGGTGATGTCCGACGGCTATGGATTCCTTCGCTCTTCCGATTACAATTATCTTTCTTCCCCCGACGATGTCTATGTCTCCGTCCAGCAGGTCAAGCACTTTGGTCTCAAGACGGGCGACGTGGTGGAGTGTCATGTGCGCCCGCCCCACGATGGCGAGAAATACTTCCCGCTGACGAGCATCGACAAGATCAACGGGCGTGTGCCCTCCGAGGTGCGCGACCGCGTGCCTTTCGAGCACCTCACGCCGCTCTTCCCCGACGAGAAATACATGCTCTGTGGCAACCGCGCCACCACCAATCTGAGCACGCGTATCGTCGATCTCTTCGCCCCGATTGGCAAGGGTCAGCGCGCGCTGATCGTCGCCCAGCCCAAGACTGGTAAGACCATGCTCATGAAGGACGTGGCCAATGCCATTGCCGCCAACCATCCCGAAGCCTACTTGATGATGCTGCTCATCGACGAGCGCCCTGAGGAGGTCACGGACATGGCCCGCACCGTCAATGCCGAGGTCATCGCCTCCACCTTCGACGAGCCTGCCGAGCGCCATGTCAAGATCGCCGGCCTTGTACTGGAGAAGGCCAAGCGCATGGTGGAGTGTGGCCACGACGTGGTGATCTTCCTCGACTCCATCACGAGGTTGGCGCGCGCCTACAATACCGTGGCTCCCGCCAGCGGCAAGGTGCTCACTGGTGGTGTCGATGCCAATGCCCTTCAGAAGCCGAAGCGCTTCTTCGGTGCTGCGCGCAACATCGAGGGCGGCGGTTCTCTGACCATCATCGCCACGGCCCTGATTGATACGGGTTCCAAGATGGATGAGGTGATCTTCGAGGAGTTCAAGGGAACGGGCAACATGGAGTTGCAGCTCGACCGCTCGTTGAGCAACAAGCGCATGTTCCCGGCCGTCAACCTCGTGGCCTCCAGCACGCGCCGCGACGACCTGCTGCAGGATGACACCACTGTGAACCGCATGCGCATCCTCCGTCAGTATATCGGCGATATGACGTCGATCGAGGCGATGAATACCATCCATGACCGCATGATCAAGACGCGCGACAACGAGGAGTTCCTGATGTCCATGAATGAATAGTGGTGCAGGAGCGTGTCTGTCATAATCAAGACTTAGAAAACTGGTAATAGATACTTTTTTAAGGTTTAAAGAATTTAGAACGATGAACATCAACGATTTCAATTTCGCAGGACACAAAGCTATTGTCCGCGTCGACTTCAATGTGCCATTGGACGAGAATGGCCATGTTACGGATGACACCCGCATTCGTGGCGCGTTGCCTACGCTGAAGAAGATTCTCGCCGATGGTGGCGCGTTGATTATGATGAGCCACATGGGCAAACCGAAGGGCAAGGTCAATGCCAAGCTCTCCCTGAGTCAGATTGTCAAGAACGTCAGCGACGCTCTCGGCGTGGACGTGAAATTTGCCAAGGATGCCGGCAAGGCCGACGCCGAGGTGGCTGCCCTCCAGGGTGGCGAGGCGCTGCTGCTGGAGAACCTCCGTTTCTATGCCGAGGAGGAGGGTAAGCCCGTTGGTGTCGAGAAGGGCACCCCGGAATATGACCAGGCCAAGGCCGAGATGAAGGATCGTCAGAAGGAGTTTGCCAAGAAGCTTGCCTCCTACGCCGATGTCTATGTCAACGATGCCTTTGGCACCGCCCATCGCAAGCACGCCTCTACGGCCGTGATTGCTGACTACTTCGACAAGGACCACAAGATGCTCGGTCTCCTGATGGAGAAGGAGGTGACGGCCATCAACAACGTGATGAAGAACGCCCAGCATCCTTTCACCGCCATTATCGGTGGTTCTAAGGTGAGCTCCAAGCTCGGCGTTATCAAGAATCTGCTCGACAAGGTGGACAATCTCATCATCGGTGGCGGTATGGGCTATACGTTCATCAAGGCTCTTGGTGGCAAGATCGGTATGTCGCTCCATGAGGACGACCTCATTCCCGAGGCACTCAATGTGATTCAGACTGCCAAGGAGAAGGGCGTCAATCTGAGCCTCTCTGTGGCTACTGTCTGCGCTCAGGAGTTCTCCAACGATGCTCCCCGCAAGATCTTCCCGATCAATGATATTCCCGACGATTGGGAGGGAATGGATGCTGCTCCGGCCAGCCTCGAAAACTGGGAGAAGATCATCCTCGCTTCCAAGACCATCTTGTGGAACGGTCCGGTCGGTGTCTTCGAGCTTGAGAACTTCTCTCATGGCACGGGTGAGATTGCCAAGTGCGTAGCCCAGGCCACGCAGGAGAATGGCGCCTTCTCGCTCGTTGGTGGTGGCGATTCCGTCGCAGCCGTCAATAAGTTCGGCCTTGCCGACAAGGTGTCCTATGTCTCTACTGGTGGTGGCGCCATGTTGGAGGCCATCGAGGGCAAGGTGCTTCCCGGCGTGGTAGCTATCGAGAAGTAATAGCTATCGATCATTATTAGCAAATCGAATCCTATAGTAGCAAAGGGCGGTTCCGTTGGGAGCCGCCCTTTTGCGACTTCTGGTAATTCCACTTTTAATTCCACTTTCTGTAATTGATCTGATCCAATTGTTTTTGTTTGATCCGCATTATCCGCTTGGTAGTATAATTATAAAACAAAGAAGCATCCCTTTTGAGGATGCTTCTTGCGGTGCGTACGAGATTCGAACTCGTGACCTCCTGCGTGACAGGCAGGCATTCTAACCAACTGAACTAACACACCATGCGTTGTTGCGCTGGGCGCTTTTCTCATTTGCGGGTGCAAAGGTACTATTATTATTTCACGTGACCAAACTTTTGCAGGACTTTTTTCTGATAATTTTGAAAATACGCAGTTTTTCGCCATTTACGCCCTTCGTTCGCCCCGATCGATGAAGTGGTGGGGTGGCTCTTTCCTCTCCGATCAATGAGGTAGCGGGTTGGTTCTTTCCTCTCCGAATGATGAGGCGGAGGTTTGGTTCTTTCCTCTCCGAACGATGAGGCGGCTGGTTGGTCCGTCCCTATCATTATTGATAATGATTTTGAAAGCACGGTGACCAGTATCTCCCCGATTTTGCCTACCTTTGCAGTCCCATTTACATTTATATATAATATATTATCAGCGATATGCAAAAATCGATCTTTGGTTCTCTCGCCCTGCTTGCCCTGGGACTTCCCCTCGGAGCAGCTGCGGAGAACGACCAAGAGCCGCGCAGTATCCCTACCGATACGGCGAAGGTCTATGATATTGACGAGATAGTCGTCATCGAGCAACCGAAGGAGGCCTACCGCCTGCGTCGCCAGCCGTTGAGCAGTACGCAGTTCTCTGCCTCCCAGCTTGCCAATATCAATATGCAGAGTCTCGGCCAGCTTTCTTCCTACGTCCCCTCGTTCTCCATGCCCGAGTATGGCAGCCGCATCACCTCGGCAATGTACGTCCGTGGCATCGGGTCGCGCATCAATTCTCCCGCCGTGGGCATCTATGTCGATGGCATGCCGATTCTGAGCAAGAGCGCGTTCAACTTCCATACCTACGACGTGGAACGCGTGGATGTCCTTCACGGCCCGCAGAGTACGCTCTATGGCATGAACACCGAGGGCGGCCTGATCCGACTTTTCACCCGCAATCCCTTCTACTATCAGGGCACGGACCTCCGCCTCTCCCTCGCCACCAAGTTTGGTCGCAAGGTCGAAGTGAGCCACTACGCGCGCGTCAACGACCGTTTCGCCTACTCCCTTTCAGGATTCTACAATGGTACCAACGGTTTTTTCACCAACCAGTATAATGGCGAGCGCGCCGATCAGATGAATGAGTTTGGCGGCCGGGTGCGCCTCTCGTGGCGTCCCACTACCCGCTGGTCGCTCGACTTCATCACCGACTATCAGCATGTCAACCAGCACGGTTTTCCCTATGGCGAACTGGTGACGGCCGACATGATCGCTTCCGCCCCGATCACCTCTCCCTACTACGGATTGCAAAAGGGCACGCAGGACCCCAACACCAATCGCCCGGGCTACTACCAGCGCAACTATCTCAACACGGGCGTGATGGCAGCCTACAAGGGCGAGGGCTTCGAGGCGACCAGTACGACGACCTACCAGCTGCTCAACGACCGCATGCTGATGGATGTCGACTACCAGCCGAAGGACTATATGAGCCTGGCGCAAAAGCAGTTGCAGAACACGCTCTCGCAGGAATTCTCCGTCAAGAGTCGTGGCACGGGCATTTGGCACTGGGCTTTCGGCGCCTTCGGATCCTATCAGTGGCTCCGCACCGACGCCCCCGTCCACTTTGGCGAGGCCATGAACAAGACCTTGTCTGCCACCACTACCCAGGCGGCCTATACGGCCATCTCTTCCGCCATGCAGAAGAAGATGTATGACGCGCTGATAGCGAAGGGGACACCCGCCGAGGTGGCAGGACCGCTCGCCCAAGGTATGGCCGCGACAGCCATCACGGCCGCAGGTGGCGTCAACATCAACCTTCACATGGCGGGCGTGCCCGGCAACTATCACACGCCGACCTACAACCTCGGTGTCTATCATGAGAGCAACATCGAGATCACTCCCCGCCTGACGGCCACCCTCGGCCTCCGCTACGACTACAGCAACGTGGCCATCGACTACGAGGCCAGTGCTGCGGTCAATGTCGCCGCCAGTGTCATGGGCCAGCAGGTGGCTTCTACGGTGAGTTCGGCGCTCGCCGACCACCAGCGCAACCATTTCGACGAGTTTCTGCCGAAGGTCGGACTGACCTACAACCTTGGCAAGGCAGGCAACGTCTATGCGCTCTTTGCCAAGGGCTATCGTGCCGGAGGCTACAATATCCAGATGTTCTCTGACATCCTTCAGAGTGAGCTCCAGGCCGCCTCGCGCAATTTCCGCCAGCCAGGCGACATCCGCATCGACCATGACGCAGCGGCCTACGACCGTATCGCCAAGTCCATCACCTATAAGCCCGAGACCTCCTGGAACTATGAGCTTGGCGCCCATCTCAACCTGCTCGACTCGCGCCTGCAGCTCGACCTCTCCGCGTTCTATATGCAGATACGCGACCAGCAGGTCTCCGTCATGGCGCGCACTTATGGTTTCGGCCGCATGATGACCAATGCTGCCAAGAGCCACTCCTGTGGCCTGGAGGCGCGCCTGCGCGGCATTACGACCGATGAGCGCCTCTCGTGGTCTTTGGCCTATGGATTCACCTCGGCCTGCTTCGACGACTACACCGACTCGGTGCACACCGCCACCGGTTATGCTCCCGTCAGCTACAAGGACAACCACGTGCCCTTCGTGCCGCAGCATACGCTCGCTGCCACTGCCGACTACAAGATCCTGGTCGATCCCGCGGCGCTCCTCGATCCGACCCATCGCCTCCACCTTCGCGACGTCACCGTCGGACTCAACCTTGCGGCCCAGGGACAGACCTATTGGGACGAGGCCAACACCATCAGCCAAAACTTCTACGCCACCCTGGGCGCCCACGCCGAGGGCAATTTCGGTCCGCTGAAGTTGAACCTCTGGGTGCGCAACCTCACCGATACCAAGTACAACACCTTCGTGGTGCAGAGTGGCGCGACGGGCCAGACGCTCTCCTTCGCCCAGCTTGGCAATCCCTTCCAGCTCGGTATCGACCTGAAATATCATTTCTAAAAGGTTATCTGCTGAAAGGTAAATAACCCAATACAACGCTTCGCAAGTGACCTTAAAATCCGGCGCAGGGGCTATCCACGGAGAATCCCCCCTGCGCCGGATTTTGAACACTCTACCCTTTGGGGCGTGCTGCATTGACTTTTGACATGCCCTCTACTCAATCAACTGAACTTTTATTTATAATTTGTCATTACGCAACAGCTTTGCCAACACTACAACAACCCTTTAATAAACTGAGCACAGCTTTTGCAGATTCTCCTCAAAATGGTCTTTGTCGATGGCGCTGTTCTTGAGCGTCGAGCGATAATTGTATATCGTTTGTAGCGAGTAGGAGAGTATGCCGGCAATCTTGGGACTCTCCGTTACGCCCAGTCTTACCAAGGCAGCTACACGCAAGCTCGGGGTCAACTCGTTGTCTTCCTTAAGCTGGATTTGCGCCTCGGGCGTCAATAAGGTGTTAAGCTCCTTTACAAACGATGGATAGAGCGAGAGGAAGATTTTGTCGAACTGCGATAAGAAGTTCTGACTCTCCTCAGTGCTTCGCTTTGAAGAAGATAGAATGCTCAGCAGTTCTTTCTGCTGATTTGTCTTAATTTTACGTATTACCAGTTTGCGCTGATTTTCCAACCGCTCAATATACTGATAGCAGAGCATGATAAAGGCATTAGCCATCAACTCTCGCTTTGCATTTGTGTTTTTAAGCTCATCGTTTGAGTCCCGAAGCGCTTTGTTTGAGTCCTTTAGCTCATCGTTTGAGTCCTTAAGCTCGTTGTTATAGTCTTTAAGTGCTCTGCTGGAGTCTTTAAGCTCGTTGTTAAAGTTCTTAAGTTCATTGTTATTGTACTTAAGTTCATCGTTGTTGTATTTAAGTTCATCGTTAGAGTCTTGAAGTGCTTTGTTTGAGCCCTTAAGTTCATCGTTTGAGTCCTGAAGCGCTTTGTTTGAACTCATCAGTTCGTCATTGGAGTTCTGAAACGCTTTGTTTGAATTCGTTAGTTCATCGTTGGAGTCTTGAAGTGCTTTGTTTGAACTCATTAGCTCATCGTTAGAGTCCTTGAGTGCTTTGTTTGAGCCCTTAAGTTCATCGTTTGAGTCTTGAAGTGCTTTGTTGTCCTTTAGCTGTTGTTTGTTGGTAGCGCTCAACTTTTCAGTCAAGGCTTTTAGTTTCTTCTCCGACAGTTTCAACACATCTTTTTTCCGGCTGACGTACACTACAGTTGCTGCAATGACAACCAACAGCACAAGTATGCATATTATCGTCACGTTTTTCCAGATGGCTTCCTTTTGGAGCTTTTCATTGTATGCTGACAATATTACATGCAGGTTGGCGTATAGCTCCACACGTTGCAGACGACTATTATATTCATGTGCGTCTTTCAATGTTTGATTGATATATTTCCGGGCTTTGTCAAGATCATTTTTGTTTTTATAAAGCAGCAGAGCAACATCCTGCAATGCCAGACTCTCATTGTTAGCCGACATTACATCGCTAATGGCAGCAAGCAGCAGATAACGCCTCTGCTGCTCCAATTGCTTATTCTTGCCGTAAGCCTTCGACAGAACGTATGCCGCCCTGCCGTACATGCGGTTTTCGGATCCGAACATTTGCATTGCCTTATTCAATGAAGCACTAATCTCATTGATACTCCTGCCTGAGAAAAAGAGATTTATACCCTTCAAATAATAATACATTGCGCTATTCTTCGGACAGTAGTATAGTGCCTTGCCAATATATTCCTTGAACAGTTCGTTATAATGTTGGCTGAACTCCATTTTCTGACAACAGGCATTCAGATTGTAATAAAGTGAACTCTGGGCGCGGTAGAAAAGGAAATTTTGCTTTGGATCGGATTGTGATATCTTGATCTTGTCTAGACTTTCTTTCGCCTCAATATAGAAGCCTCGTTCAATCAGCAGACTTGCCTTTGTAATCAGGAATCGGTTGCAATAATCAGAATTGCCAGTCTGTTTGGCAAGGCTTATTCCCCTTTGGACATACACCATTGCCGAGTCGTAAACGTATGGACTATAGTCTTTGGCCAACTTCTCATATATGCGCAGCTTGTCTGCCGGGTTGGTCACGTATATAGCACCAAGCTTAATTTCTTTTAGTCTTTTTTCTTTGATAGAATCGTAAACAGCACTATGGGCTATTACCGAGTCTAAACGTTTGTACAGATTATTGTTGTTTGCGTGGGCACAAAATGCACACACACAGATAATAAAGGCTACAATTAATGTTCTCATTGGAATTTCAAAATTAGACCTTATTTTATTTCCTGCAAAATTAACGATTTCTTATTGATTTACCATACTTACTT